>JFJP01011295.1_pt1 | contig 24559 bp, 20 predicted proteins | sample 431651 | NCBI WGS metagenome assembly JFJP01 (sample SAMN02602958, study PRJNA72255) | Microbial mat metagenome, whole genome shotgun sequencing project. | biome: fresh water; feature: sink hole; material: water; isolation source: purple microbial (photo- and chemosynthetic) mats found in...
CCCTCTCCCAGGGGGAGTTTACCCTCACCCCGACCCTCTCCCAGGGGGAGTTTACCCTCACCCCGACCCTCTCCCAGGGGGAGAGGGAGTTTTACAAGACTCCCTCTCCCCCTGGGAGAGGGTCGGGGTGAGGGTGGTTGAAATAATTCTAAAGCGGTAAGATAGGTAAAGATGAGGGCGAGGGTGGCGAAGGCAATGGAGATGAAGCGGCCAATGTGCCAGGCGAGAATGCCATCTTGCCAGGGCCAGGCGGTGTCGGCGGTGTAGATGATGAGGCGGGGATAAAAAATGTCGCCGACGAGGCGGCGACGGGGGGACTCGCCGACATCTTTGAGGTGCGGGCGAGTCGTATCTAAAAAGCTGACGGTTGCGCCGACAATGAGGTGATAGAGGGGCGGCCAATCGGCGCGATACCAGGCTTGTTGGCGTTCAGCGTAACTTTTTGGCAGGTGGCCGTTTTGGGCGATAAAGCTGAGATAACGATAATGGGCTAGTTCATCCTCGCCTTGCGTGAGGGGAACGATGAGGCTGTGGGCGGTGGCAAGGGTAATAAAGAGAAATAAAATAAGCCCTAGAGGTCGTGTGGTCATTTAACATTGAGGGCGGTGAGGGCGGCCTCTTCATCGTCAAAAATGAGGAAGAAATTGGTAACACTAGCCCATTCTAAAACTTGTAAGGCTTCGGCAGGAATCCCGACGAGGGCTAATTTATCCAACTTGCGGCGGGTATCCACGAGGACGCGAATGCCTGCGGTGGTCAGTTCACTGAGGCTTTCTAGTTTGAGAATGATTTTGTTAGTTTGGTATGTTTTCATACTTTGTTCAATTTGGTCTTTGAAGCGTTGGGTGGCATGGGGGCCAAATTTGCCTGATAGCTTAAGAAAAACTACCCCATTACGGACATATTCATCCATTTGAAAATCGGAGGCCGTGCCAACTTCGGGTAAATTTATCTCCAAACCCTCCCGCGCCACAATCACTTCGGGTAGCGGTTGACCTTTGCGCTTGAGATATTCTTGCGTTTCTTCTAACACCCGCATAATTTCTTCATCGCTGCTGGTCGGGTCATGGTGAAACAGTAATAATCGCTTCACATTGGATTCGCGGGCAATATCCGCGCCAATTAAAGCCGAGCTATGCCCCCAATCTTCCTTAACAAAGGACTCTTGCACCGAGAACATAGAGTCAAAAATTAGCACATCGGCGTTGGCGTAGAAATTCCAATATTTGCGGAGTTTGGCGTAACCTAAATCGTTATATTCGGCATCCGTTGCCACCACCACAATGGCATCATCGGCCTCGACGCGATAAGCGTAGGCTTTGCCAGGGTGTTTCAGTTCGGTATTACTAATCATTGCGCCCGCGACTTCAATTTTTGACCCTTCTTCTAATTGATGAAAACGGAAAGAGGCACTGATTTGGCTAAATTGTAAGGGGAAGAAATCTTGCTCCATTTGGCGCACTAAGGCTTTCGGCACATGCTCATGGACATGGTAAATGTCAAAGCTATTGCCAGGGATATAAAGCGGCACAAAGAAGGGCAACCCTTGAATATGGTCCCAGTGAGTGTGGGTAAAGAAAATATAGGCATGGCCTTTGCCCTTAAAGAAGTTAAAGCGTTGCGCCAGTGGATTTTGCGGATTCATCAATTGATTGCCGAGTTCGCGGATACCTGAACCCGCATCAAAAATAATTAACTCATTGCCAATTTCTAGGGTAATGCAGGTGGTATTGCCGCCTACGGTGGTGCCTTGAAAGGCAAAATCAGTGGCAAAATCACGAATCGCTTGCCCATCAGCGAGGTTAAGCCCTTTTTGAGCAGCGGTTTCTAAGATTTGAATGATTTTTTGTTCGACCTGTTTTGGTCTGAGTGGCGCGGGAATGGAGCCGCGTGTTCCCCAAAATTTTAGTAGCATAGTGTTCCTTTCGACAGCATGACGAGAGGTTGAGTAGAGACAAGGCCATGCCTTGTCTCTACGAGTATCCTATAGGTTAACATAGTCTGCCAAAGTTGGCAATAGTCCTAAAGTTTATTTGCGTCAGACCTACAAGGTTTTCAAAACCTTGCAGGTCTAAGACATTTATTCCGCCTGAACCACCTCTATGCGCGATTTGGCGCGCAGAGTATATAAATCGGGGCGGCGGTCATAGAGTGGGCGCACGCTGCCGATTTCCCGTTGTTGGGCCAGGGTCGTAATGTCTAGGTCAGCAATCACGACGGTTTCGGTGTTAGGGTCGGCCTCGCTCATAATGCCTTGCGTGGGGAAGGCAATATCGCTCGGCGTTAGAACTACGGCTTGCCCATAATTAAGCAATGAATTACGAATTGTTGGTAAATTGCCGATATTGCCCGCCATGACCACATAAATGTAATTTTCCACCGCGCGGGCTTGGGCGGTATGGCGAACGCGATAATAGGCGCGTTTATCATCAGTGCTAAAGGGGACAAATATAACCTCAACTCCCGCTAATGTCAATAAACGGGCTATCTCTGGGAACTCAATGTCGTAACTAATCTGAATGGCAATGCGTCCCATCGGCGTATTAAATAATCTAATTTTTTCGCCAGGCGTAATACCCCATTTGTCGCGTTCCCACATGCTAATGTGCAGCTTGTCTTGCGTGTAGATACCACCCGTTGGGGTGAAAAAATGCGCCACATTGAACAACTCGCCATGCCGACGGACGGGGTGGCTGCCACCGACAATATACAGGTTGGATTTCATGGCATATTTTTGGAGCATATCTATGTAACGTTGTGACATATTTGCTAATTCATCAATGGCTCGCTTTTCGCTCCAATCATGCGGCATGGTGGAGAAAAGTTGCACCGTGAATAGCTCTGGTAAGACCAAAAAGTGACAATGATAGGTGTCGGCGGTATAGACAAAGAAGGCCACATTTTGCTCAAACTCCTCCCAACTGGTGATGGGGCGCATGAGATATTGGGCGGCACAGACCCGAATTTTACGGACGGGGCGGCTAATGGGGGCGGCAGCAATTTTGCGCTTTTCGGAGTTAAAATCAGGGTTAGACATCTCCAGCCAAGTGCTATAATTCATGCTGGAGTTATCCCACATTAAATCAAGTAATACTCGCTTGACTTGATAACCCGCCTTAAGGTGAGCGTTCAGGGCGGAGTCTTTGCGTTTCTCCGCAATCACCTCGGCCACATATTCCTCCGCCGTCATCTTGCCTGCCACTTCATTATAATTGAGAATACGACCATACGCGACCATGCGACGGAGGTTGTAACGTTTCATAATGGCCTTACGGTGTTTATAAATGAGACCCGCAATACCAACCCCGCGATAATCGGGATGTACGCCAATATCTGCCCCATAGAGCGTGTCGCCGCTGGGGTCATGGGTGCTAAATGTCCCCGATCCCGTAATTTCTGTATAGGTGTAAACCACGTCATTATCTAACTGGACAATGATACAGGTGGAATACCCAACGACCTTGCCATGATACTCTACCAGGAGTTGGCCTTCAGGGAAAGCCGCAAATTGCATCAAATAGGAACGCTCATTATAAGGCGTGCCATCATCGGGGGCGGCTAAATAAACGGCGGTGTGACATTCCACAATGGCGGCAATATCGTCTGCCGTCCATGAACGAACTTTGAAACTTTTTAATGAAATCATATAAGGAGGTTCATTTAATTTGGCACGCCAGCACCCTTGCTGATGTGGCTAGAAAGCCTGCGTGCCAAATTGTTTAGATTGTAATTAATCGTAGTCATCCGATGACTGCAAGTCATCGGATGACTAACTAAAATTTCATGCTTCTTTTAAGCGGCGTAATTCCGCCTCCAAATCGCGTAAATGGCTTTCTGCCTCTAGGACGCGGGTCTCGGCTTCAGTGGCACGGCTTTCGGCCTCCGCGCGGGCTTTGGATTCAGCTTTAGCTAGGGCTTGAGCCTGAACGCGAGCTTTGGCCTCAACTTTAGCTTTGTTTTCGGCCTTTATTTTGGCCTGATTCAACCCTGCATAGTTAGGCATGAACGTCCCATGTTCGTCATAACATTCTAACCCTTAAGAGCTAATCCAACCCGCACGGGCGGTAGCCATAACCGTTCATCATCAATCAACGGCATAGGACGGTAGCCATGTGGCGTTAATTCATAGCCTATCAAACGGCGTTGGGTTTTGCCCCGTTTCTTAAAACTGTCAATAATGACATAAAATGGCACTTCGGCCTCTTCATACTCACTTAATTTATCTACCAAATCAAGCGAACGCGTGCTAGGCGAGACCACCTCCACGATTAAGGTCGGGCGAATGCCTTCTTCGGCTTCATAAAAGGTACTCCAATTTTGGGCTTGCTTCACCCCAAAAACCACCGATATATCAGGCGTGTGGGGCAATAAATTGGGTTTGTCCCACGCCACCCGCACATCAGCCATGACAACGGCAGTGGGGTCAGCGGCTAGTTGGGCTTGAAATACGCCTAATAAATAAGAACAAAGTTGTTCATGTTCAAAATTGTGCATGCGATAATCGTCCTCTTGGGGGTGGAGTAAATCTTCTAAGGTTAAGGGGACACGCTCATAAATCGTTTCCCCTTCCAGGCCAATCTTTTGCACCTGTCGCCAGCCATAAACAAATGGGTCAGCGTTGACCATTGTCGTGGCGGGACTGGGCATGGTGATGGTGTTTATTGCGGTCATAGAATCTCCTTGTAATTTTAGCTAAAACTTACACCATCTAACGCGATGAAAGCCGTTAGCTCTGGGTTATGGGTATAATCGGCCAGCATGGCTTGGGCCGCGACGGTTAGAGGATTACTTGTTGTTATTGCCTCTGAGGGCAGTGGGTGCGAGGTTTTAAATTTAAGGTAATAAATGAACTGGAGTAACTCCCATAGCTGTTGGATAGGACTTACGCAAAAATCGCGGAGTTAGCACGCCCTCGTGCTAACAGTGACACACGAGGGCGTGTGTCACTCCTCAAAATGAACGGTAGGGCGTGTGTCACTCCTCAAAATGAACGGTTTTGCGTAAGTCCTATTGGACTGAGAATTGCTCAATTTCTTGCCATAATTGTTGTTTGAGGGTTTGGGTTGAAAGCATGTGGCCTCCTAAAAAATTAATTTTTTATTTCACTCTATGGCGTGAGAAAATTGGAGTCGTAACGTTTTATCTCGTTCCCATGCTCCTGCGTGGGAACGAGATATTTTCTCCTTTTGGTTTGACTGACCGCCTGAACGCTGATTGTTTACGTATGATACTCGGCGTTAATTTCCACATATTTATAGGAAAAATCGCATGTCCAAACCGTCGCGGTGGCTGCGCCGAGGCCGAGTTCTACTGTTAGGGTAATTTCATGTTGTTGCGCCAACCAATCATGCGCGGCCACTGCGTCAAAATCAAGCGGCTCACCAAGATAGACGAGGGGCAGATGACCTAATTTGAGGGAGGTGCGGGCGGGGTCAACTGTAATACCACTGTAACCAACGGCGGCCAGGACGCGTCCCCAGTTGGGGTCGTTACCAAATAGGGCCGTTTTGACGAGCGGCGAATTGGCAATGGCTTTAGCGGCGCGCTTGGCCTCAGCTTGAGTGAGCGCGCCATTTACCGTAATTTCTACCAGCTTGGTCGCGCCTTCCCCGTCACGGGCAACGGCTTTAGCGAGGCTAATACAGACTTCGGTTAAGGCATGGCAAAATTGTCTAAATTCAACAGAATTAGTATTATTCAGGGGCGAGTCGGGGAGTTGCCCCGAAGCCAAAATCACCAACGTATCGTTGGTGCTGGTATCGCCATCAACCGTAATGGCGTTGAAACTCACCTCGACGGCGGTACGTAATGCTAGGTCAAGCGGGGCGGGGGCAATGGTCGCGTCGGTCACGATAAGGGCTAACATGGTTGCCATGTTGGGGTGAATCATGCCGCTACCTTTGCACATGCCGCCAATGTTAATAATTTGTCCGCCGATGGTGGTTTGAGTGAAGGCTTCTTTTGGGACTAAATCGGTGGTCATGATGGCTTGGGCGGCGAGGTGGCCTTGTGCGCCGTCAGGGGTGATTATTTTTTTGGCGGCGGTTTGAATCCCGTTGGTTACTTTATCTAACGGTAGGCGATGCCCAATCACGCCTGTACTCATGACGAAGACGCTTTGGGGTGGTAGATTACAGGCCATTTCGGTGAGGCGCGCCATTTCTGCCGCATCGCGTAAACCTTGCTCACCTGTAACGGCGTTGGCATTGCCCGCGTTGATGATGACCCCTTGTAAATGACCTTGCGTTTCTTTAAGTAAGGCTTGGTCATATAACACGGGGGCGGCCTTGAATTGATTGGTGGTAAAAACGGCGGCGGTTGTACACATGCGGTCAGCAACAATGAGGGCTAAATCAGGGTTGCCTGATAGTTTTAGTCCGCAAGCCACGCCAATGGCGCGAAAGCCTGAAACTTGAGTTAATGAAGATTTCATGGTGAGTATCCTTTAGGTGTGCGGGTTTACGCAAATTACAAACCTACCCCCCTTAATCCCCCTCTCCTAACGTAGGAGAGGGTTGGGGTGAGGTTTTTAAGTGTGCGAAATTTTAGCATGAATTGAGAGAAGCGTCTATATTAGGTTGAGGTGATTTGATTGACGCAGTCGCGACAATGTGTTATACTGCGTGGCTGTAATTTAGACCTCACGGATTTTTAAAACCGGTGAAGTTGTCTATTTATTTGAATTTTATAGAAGAGATTTGTTTGTTGCAAAAGTAACCTATTGTTGCAGTAATGAATGAGGTAAATCATAATGCCTAAAATATTTTGCCCTGAGTGTGACCAAATACTTCACTTAGGCAGTCGCCCTCATAAAGGGCAACGCATTATTTGCTCTGATTGCGGAGCGCAGTTAAAAGTAGTGAATTTAGAACCGTTAGAAATTGATATTGCCAGCAACCAAGTCGGCTCAGGCAATACCAAGCTGAATTTGATTGATGTGGATTGCCCTGAATGTGACGATTTCGTGCGCTTGAATATGTTTGTGCGTGAGGGCTATCAAGTGACCTGTGCTAATTGTCTCAGTGTGTTAGAAGTGATTAACACTGAACCGATTGAGCTAGAATTAGCCATTATCGCGGCCAAAATGAAGCAGCGACGGCCTAAGGTGATGGAGCGACCTAAACTCCCTGAACGCTTTAAACCCGTGACTAAAAAATTTAGCCCCAAAAAATTAAAACGCGTCTAATCCACGTGTTTTTTTCATGGGGATTTAAGCCATTACTCCCTTCCAAGTGACGGAAACCATAGTTTTGAGGAGTGATACACGCCCTCGTGTATCACCGTTAGCACGAGGGCGTGCTAACTCCTCCCATAGTTTTGAGGAGTGATACACGCCCTCGTGTATCACCGTTAGCACGAGGGCGTGCTAACTCCTCAAAATTGAACTCTCGCATTTTACGCAAGGAAGGGAGTATAAGGTTTCAAACCTTATAATGGCTATGGAGTGCAATTAGAATTTGTGGCGCAAACCTGAAGGTTTGCACTCCAGATTTGTTATGGCATTATGACAAAAATTATCGTAATATTATATAATTTATGCTGTTGTTGCTTGTTTATGTTGGTGAGGAGTCATGTTGATGCAAACGAAGAAATATACTTTAACCGAAGACCGTATTCCTGCAAGTTGGTATAATATCGCGGCTGATTTGCCGAAGCCGCTTGCGCCGCCGTTGCACCCTGGCACGGGGCAGCCGATTGGCCCCGCCGATTTAGCCCCGTTGTTTCCGATGGCCTTGATTGCTCAGGAAGTGAGCCAAGAACGAATTATTAACATTCCTGAAGAAGTCATTCAAGCCTACCGCCAATGGCGACCCACGCCGCTATTTCGCGCCCATCATTTGGAAAAGGTATTGGATACGCCTGCCCGTATTTATTACAAATATGAAGGCACGAGTCCCGCAGGGTCACACAAACCCAATACGGCCTATCCGCAAGCCTATTATAACAAAGTGGAAGGGACGCAACGCCTCACCACCGAGACGGGCGCAGGCCAATGGGGTTCAGCGTTGTCTATCGCCTGCGCGTATTATGGCCTAGAATGTAAGGTCTTCATGGTGAAAATAAGTTATCAACAAAAGCCCTATCGCCATGGGTTGATGGAGGCATTTGGGGCGCGGGTTACGCCTAGCCCTAGCATGGAAACCAATGCGGGGCGGGCCATTTTAGCCGAAAGGCCCGACTCGCCTGGCTCATTGGGCATTGCGATTTCTGAAGCCGTAGAAATGGCCGCCATTGACCCAAACACCAAATATGCGTTGGGCAGCGTGCTAAACCATGTGTTGCTTCATCAAACGGTGATTGGCTTGGAGGCGATTGAGCAAATGGCGTTGGCGGAGGATTATCCTGAGGTGATTGTTGGTTGTACGGGTGGTGGCTCAAATTTTGCGGGGATTACGTTCCCTTTCATTGGGCGTAAATTGCGGGGTGAGCAAGATGTGCGGGTGGTGGCGGTTGAGCCTGCGGCTTGCCCTAGCTTGACCAAAGGGCCGTTTGCCTACGACTTTGGTGATACGGGGCATTTGACTCCGTTGGTCAAAATGCACACGTTGGGCAGCACTTTTGTGCCAGCGGGTTTCCATGCGGGTGGCTTGCGCTATCACGGCATGGCTCCGATGGTTAGCCATTTGCTTGACCTCAATATTATTGAGGCGATTGCCGTGCCGCAATTGGAGACTTTTAGCGCGGGGGTGTTATTTGCTCGTGCCGAGGGGATTCTGCCTGCGCCCGAAGCTAACCATGCTGTCGCGGGGGCGATTCGGGAGGCTCTCCGTTGTAAAGAGGAGGGCGTGAGTCGCGCCATCTTATTTAATTTATGCGGCCATGGTCATTTCGATATTCAAGCCTACATGGATTACAATGCGGGTAAATTGCAAGATTACGAATACCCTGCTGAGGAAATTAGCATGGCTTTGGCGGGCTTGCCGAGTTTTCAGGGGTAGGAGAATAGGACGCGGATACACGCGGATGCACGCGGATTTTTCTTTTAGCGTTTTAAAAAATCCGCGTGCATCCGTGCAAATCCGCGTCCTATTCTTTATTTGTGGCCTTATCCCGAACTGAAATTTTAGGGTTAGGACGTTGGGTTGAAATGAAAAGCCCCATCTCATTGAGGTGGGGCTTTTTTTGTATTGGGTAACACTGGTTGCAACTTTGTGGGGCTTTTTTTGTATTGGGTAACACTGGTTGCAACTTTTCTCACTTAGTTGTACTATAGTTGCGTTTTGACCCAAAATAACTTTCACTAAAGGACAATGTATGAAATTAAATGTAACTCAATTAACTTTGTTTGGCGCGGCAGTTGCTCTTATGGCTGCTACGTTGACGGCATGTGGCGGCGGGGCCACACCCGCAGAATCAACCACTGCGCCAACGGCGGCGGCAGTGGCGGAGACACCTGCGGCTGAAGCGACTAAAGCTGAATCCACGCAAACTGAATCAACGTCAACGGAGACGCAAACAACAACGATTACTCAATATGATAAGGAAGGCACTGTGACTGAAAGTGGTTTACGTTTTATTGAATTAGCTCCTGGCTCTGGCGAAAGCCCTAAAGCAGGGGATATTGTGTCAGTACATTACACTGGTACATTAACGGATGGGACGAAGTTTGATAGCTCGGTTGACCGAGGCAAGCCGATTGAATTTCGTATAGGCAAAGGGCAAGTCATTCCTGGTTGGGATGAGGGCATTGCGATGCTTAAGCCTGGTGGCAAGGCGCGGCTCGTTATTCCGCCCCAATTGGCGTATGGTGAGCAGGGCGCGGGGGCAGATATTCCCCCGAATGCGACGCTGATTTTTGAGGTGGAGTTGGTGGCAGTGAAGGCGGGGCCGCCTGGCGCGCCGAAAGCTCCGACGGAAGTGAAAGAGGCTGATTACACTAAAACTACTACGGGTTTGAAATATTATGATATGACCGTTGGTGAGGGTGATTTAGCGGAGGCGGGCAAAAAAGTCAGCGTGAATTATACGGGCTGGATGACGGATGGTGTCATGTTTGATAGTTCGTTAGAACGAGGTGTGCCATTTGATTTTGTGCTAGGGCGCAAACAAGTCATTCCTGGTTGGGATGAAGGGGTGACGGGCATGAAAATGGGCGGCAAACGACAGTTGATTATTCCGTCTGAGTTGGCGTATGGTGACAAGGGCGCGGGCGGGGTGATTCCGCCTAAGGCCATGTTGGTTTTTGAAGTGGAGCTATTGGGCGTGAAAGAAGGCCCCGTGGGTGCGCCTGCCGCGCCGACGGAGGTTAAGGCCAGTGATTATCTGACCACTACCAGTGGCTTGAAATATTATGACATGAAAGTGGGGACGGGGGCAAGTCCGAAACAAGGCCAAAATGTAACGGTCAATTACACGGGTTGGTTGACCGATGGCACGAAGTTTGATAGCTCGTTAGACCGAGGCGACCCCTTTATTTTCCCGATTGGCGCAGGTCAAGTCATCCCTGGGTGGGATGAGGGTGTGATGAGTATGAAAATTGGCGGCAAACGCCAATTAGTTATTCCGTCTGATTTGGCTTATGGCCCAGCAGGTGCGGGTGGGGTTATTCCGCCTAATGCGAGCTTGATTTTTGAGGTTGAATTGCTAGACGCGAAGTAAGTGTTGGAAATAAAAATTCCGAGGTTATAAAAACCTCTGATTTTTTAGTTAAGCCATTATAAGGTTCTAAACCTTATAATGGCTGACTTTTTAATTCATAACCCCACCAAATGGCGGTGCGGTCGGGTCACCCACACGCAAAACATCCATGGTTGGTTCACGATTGAGTAACATTCGCTTAATACGAGGCGATAAATTTTCATCAAGTAAATAACGAATGGTCATGCTAACTCTCGTTGGCGTTTTATGGCGCGTAGTTTTTGAGCTAAGGGTGACGGATTAGCCTGAGATTCTTGATAACAGGTTTCACGCCATTTATCAATGCGGGCTAAATAGGCATCTATTTTAGCCCGATAGTGCAGATAATATGTAATTGTTGCGTAAATTTCTTCTAGTGTAAGAGTTGGCAAATGTTGAATAATTTCTTCGGGGCTGTAACCTTCCAAGTGGTAATGAAGTACATCATCAATGCCAATACGATGACCTTTGAGGCGAATGTCATCTGATGATTGAAAGTCAAAGTAGCCTTCTAAAGCGGTTATCTTTTTCATAAGAGAGTGTAACTCCTTAAATTATTTATTCGCGTATGTATGAGCAAATAGAAGAAGACCATTGTAACACAAAATCAATTCAGGTGTAAATTATGCTGTCTTTGCTGACTAAAAATTTGACAAATCATTTTGATACGCCTATTATCATAAGCATTAAATTAAAAATTAACCTGTGTTATTTTTGGAGATAAAAATCATGGCTGGAACAACTGTAGTTGCAAATGAAAATGGCCCTTATTTAGTCCCTGGCAGCGCGACGTATATTGATGCTGACGGTAAAGAACAAAAAACTACTGGCACAATGTTTGCCCTGTGTCGCTGTGGTCATTCAAGTAATAAACCGTTCTGTGACGGCGCGCATAAAAAAGCGGCTTTCACTGCCCCAAAAATCGAATTGACCGTTACGGCTGAGTAGCCCAGTCATCAGGTGACTTCAAGTCACCTGATGACTGAATCGCCGATGTTAGTACAGACCTCACAGGTTTTTAAAACCTATGAGGTCTTTTGTTTGCCCATTTTGGGCAATATCGCTGATTATGGTACAATGCACTTTATTAACTCAGGAGTTATCGCATGAATGATTTATTGAAGGGGTTGAACCCCGCCCAACGGGAAGCTGTCACCACAGTAGACGGCCCGATTTTAACCTTAGCTGGCCCAGGTTCGGGCAAAACCCGCGCCCTCACCCACCGCATTGCCTATTTGGTCGAGCAACATCATATTGCCCCCTGGCGTATTTTAGCCGTAACATTTACCAATAAAGCGGCGCGAGAGATGAAGCTTCGCTTGGAGAACATGTTACCTGATGGGCAGGTTCATCGGCTAAATGTCGGTACATTTCACTCTTTGTGTGCGCGGTGGCTGCGGCGAGAGGTGGAAACGTTGGGTTATTATGGCTCTAATTTTGTCATTTATGATGATAGCGACCAAGAGTCCATGGTGAAGCGCGCCCTGCGGGAGTTAGATTTAGATGAGAAACGGTGGCGGCCAGGGGCGATTCAACGGGTGATTTCTAGTGCGAAAAATGAGATGATTACGCCCGATAAGTTCCAGGCGCGCACCTATCAAGAGGAAATTACGGCGCGGGTTTATAATCGTTATCAAGAGTTACTGGTGGAAAATAACGCCCTGGATTTTGATGATTTATTATTAGTAACACATTTACTGTTTCGCCGTCATCCCGATGTATTAGAGCGTTATCAAGAGCAATTTATGCAGGTCATGGTGGATGAGTTTCAGGATACCAACATGGTGCAATATGATTTGGTGAAGATGTTGGCGGGCAAACATGGCAATCTGTTCGCGGTGGGCGACCTTGACCAGGGGATTTTCTCTTGGCGCGGCGCTGATTATCGCAATGTGTTGCAATTTCAAAAGGATTATCCGCAGCATAAAATTATTCGTTTATCGCAAAATTATCGCTCCACCGATACGATTGTGTCGGCGGCCAAGCAAATTATCCGCAAAAATAAACAACGCATTGATAATGATTTATTTACTGAGCGTGGCATAGGGCCGAAAATTCAGGTGGTTGAGAGTTATGATGCCGAGGAAGAAGCGGCTTTTGTCGTGACGGAAATTAAGCGGCTCAATCTGAGTGAGCAAATTTCGCCTGGTAAAATGGCCGTGATGTATCGTACCAATGCCCAAAGCCGTTTGTTAGAGGAGGCATTCATCAACCGAGGCATGGCCTATTTATTGGTGCGGGGGACGCGCTTTTATGACCGTAAGGAAATTAAAGATGCGTTGGCCTATTTGCGCCTGCTCTATAATCCGCAAGATAGCGTAAGCCTAAATCGGGTTATCAGTGTGCCGCCGCGCGGTATTGGAGCAAAAACGATGGGCGATTTAGACCGTTGGGCGTTTGAGCAACGGATTTCGCCAGGTTTGGCGTTGTTTAAATTGATAAGTGAGCCGTTAGGACAGAGTCCATTTAATGGTCGTTCCGCGAAATCGTTGATAGATTTTGCCACATTATTAAACTTGCTCATGTCGGCGAAAGAAACCCTTAATTTAGTGGAATTTTTTGACCTGCTCATGGCGCGCACCAATTATAAAACCTTTATCAATGATAAGACGGAAGAGGGTGAGGAACGGTGGGAAAATTTGATGGAGTTGCGCCGTGCCATGTTACGTTTTGGTAATAGTCCGACGCAAGAGGTTTTGGGGCAATTTTTAGAGGAAGTGGCGTTGGTGGCGGATGCCGATGCGTTGAAAGAGGACGAGGCCAATGCCACCGCCTTGCTCACGCTGCATACCGCCAAAGGGCTGGAATTTCCCGTTGTGTTTCTGGTGGGCATGGAGGAGGGGTTATTTCCCCACAGCCGCAGTACCGAGAGTACCGAAAGCATGGAGGAGGAACGCCGTTTGGCTTACGTAGGCGTGACGCGGGCGAAAGACCGCCTTTATTTGACCCGCGCTTTTCGCCGCCAAAAGGGGTATAGTGGCTTTGCCGAACCGACTGACCCGTCCCGTTTTCTCAGCGATATTTCGCCCGATTTGTTAGAAAATGGTAATTATCGCACCAGCAAAATTGCTCCGACGATGGTTAAACCCGTGGCGCGTTGGGATAAAACCCCCTCCCCTGCGGCCACGACGCTCAGTTATAAAACAGGCGATAAAGTGCGCCATGCTACTTTTGGTGACGGTACGGTGATTACGGCCAAGTTAGACGGTGGGCAAGAGTACGCGCAGATTGCCTTTGCGGGACATGGCATTAAGAATTTAGCGGTGAGTATTGCGAAATTAGAACGACGGTAAAAAACACCCTCACCCCCTGCCCCTCTCCCAGCAGGAGAGGGGAGAAAAATGCTCCCTCTCCCTGTGGGAGAGGGCTGGGGTGAGGGCTATAAATGGAGCAACATGTCCCTTGACTTGATGGCCTTAAATCAACAATATGCCAACCAATCGGCGGCAGAGATTTTACGTTGGGCGTGGGATAATTATGGCTCTGAAGTGGCGGTTAGCTCCTCTTTTCAAACGCAAAGTGTCCCTTTGTTACATTTAATAGCTCAAGTTTGTCCCGCCATGCCCATCATTTTTTTGGACACGGGCTTTCATTTTCCTGAAACTTTAACTTTTCGTGATGAATTACAAGAACGTTATCAGTTAAATATTCGGGTGGTTTATCCCTCAATTGATAAAGGCAGTCTGTTTCGGCAATATGGCGAGGGGTTATATCGGCGTGACCCTGATTTGTGTTGCTATATTAACAAAGTTGAGCCGATGCAACGAATTATTAACGATTATCAAGCCTGGATAAGTGGGGTGCGGCGTGACCAAACCGCCCACCGCGCCACTTTAAATGTCTTTGAGCAACAAGCGAATGATTTGTTACGGATTCATCCCATGCTTGATTGGACGAAAAAAGAGGTTTGGCGTTATATTGATGAACATCAATTGCCGCAACACCCGTTATTTTCACAAGGTTACAGTAGCATTGGCTGTGAACCTTGCACTCGGCCTATCCATTCCGAGGCCGATGAACGGTCAGGGCGGTGGGGTGGCACGCGTAAAACGGAGTGTGGTTTACATTTAGATATAAAACGTGAGTAATTTTTAGACCTGCGAGGTTTCCAAAACCTCGTAGGTCTAGGAGAGAAATTAACATGAGTAAACAACCAGTAATTTTAGTTACGGGGGGCGCGGGCTATGTGGGCGCGCAATTGGTGCGGATGTTAGTCGCCCAACCACCCTTTAATGAATATACCATTCGCATTTATGACAATTTGCAACGACAACGTTACTCTGGTTTGATGGATTTGCCGCCAGATGGACATTACGAATTTATTGAGGGCGATATTCTTGACCGTATGAATTTGGGGCGCGCCATGCAAGGGGCGAAAATTGTGGTGCATTTAGCGGCCATCGTCCGCACCCCAACCAGTTTTGAACATCCCGAATGGACGGAGCAGGTTAATCATTGGGGAACGGCCACGGTGGTAGAAACGGCCATGAATGCCCGTGTCGAAAGGTTTTTATATGCGAGTTCAGCCAGCGTTTATGGTTCAGGTGGCCCATTTCGCGAGGAGGATATTTGTCACCCTGTTGGCCCTTATCCTGTCTCTAAATTACGGGGTGAAACGGAGGTGATTGAAGCGAGCAAACGGGGATTAGCCATGACCATTGTAAGATTAGGTACGGTTTTTGGTAATTCGCCCGCCATGCGTTTTGATGCCATTACGAGTCATTCCGTTTATTTGGCGGGGGTTGGCCGCCCCATGGTGGTGCATGGCAATGGCGAGCAAATTCGCCCGTCCATTCATATTCATGACGCGGCGGCGGCCTTAATATTGTGTCTGAACAATCCTGCTACCTTTAACCAAATTATTAATGCGGTCACCATTAATCCGAGTGTGAATGAAATCATGCAGACCTTACAAAAACTTGTGCCATCGGCTGATATTCATTACACTGACCAAGAAACATTAACCGACATTAGTTATGCAGTTGATTCGAGCAAGCTCATGGCACTCGGTTTTCAGCCTCACTATACCCTAGAGCAAGGCTTAAGCGAAATGTTAGCCCGTTTTCGTGGTTTTCAGGCGAAACAGTGAACGCGAAGGGCGCGAAATAAGCGCGAAGGACGCGAATAGGTTTCTCCGTGCCTTTCGTATTGTTTCGCCCCTTCGCGTTCACTGTTCATGATTTGTGCTTTTAAGTCGTTGATGCTATAATCAACCCTTGTGTTAGAGTTAAAGCAGTTCATTAACAATGCAATTAGTTATTCCTGGAGGGATGCCAGAGTGGTTGAATGGGGCGGTCTCGAACACCGCTGTGGACTTCCAGTTCACCGTGGGTTCGAATCCCACTCCCTCCGCTTTAGAACGGTATCAGCAATTTTGTAAATTATCGTAGTAAGAAGTAATTTTTGGAGAGGTCGCATAGTGGTCGAGTGCGCGCGATTGGAAATCGCGTAGGTGTCAAAGCCTCGAGGGTTCAAATCCCTCTCTCTCCGCTAGTTTGTAATGAAGTAAGCCTTCGGGGTGAAGGCTACCGAGTGGTGAATGGCGGGCCCTACGCGGCAGGAGGCTTCGAACCAGGTCAGATCTTGACGGAAGCAGCCTTAAGAGGTTACTCTTGGGTGACGTAGGAATGTCTGGCAGGAGCCACTCGGTTGCCATCACTCTGAACGCGAAAAATACGAACGCGAAAGGCGCGAAATGAATGTGAAAGGCGCGAAATAATAGCGAAAGGGGCGAAGTTTACGAAAAACTTCGCCCCTTCGCTTTTTTCGCGTTTAATTCGCCCTTTCGCGTTCGTATTTTTCGCGTTAAAACAGCCCCACAATTTTGCCCGTTTCGAAATCGAAATCTACGTTCATATACGCAGGCTTGGAGGCCAAACCAGGCATGGTTCGCATTTCACCGAGTAACGGATAGATGAAGCCCGCGCCCGCGCTGACCCGCACCTCGCGAATGGGGACAATGAAGCCACGCGGTCGCCCTTTGAGTTTGGGGTCATGGGAGAGACTGAGGTGGGTTTTTGCCATGCAGATGGGTAGATGGCCTAGCCCCGCGGCCTCAAACGATTTAATTTGTTGTTCCGCCGCGCCATCATAAACTACGCCCGCCGCGCCATACATATCTGTAGCAATTTTTTCGATTTTTTGCTTAATGGTCCATTCTAACGGATAGAGGAATTTGAAATCACTCGGCTGCTCACAGGCGGCAACCACTGCCTCGGCGAGTTCTTGCGCGCCTGCCCCACCTTTAGCCCAATGTTCGGCTAAAATGGCTTGGGTCGCGCCTGCTTGGAGGGCTAATTTTTGCACTAGCTGCACTTCGGCATCGGTGTCCGTGGGGAAACGGTTGATGGCGACGACGGCAGGAATACCATACCGTTGCACATTTTCAATATGCGCCGCGAGGTTCTCAATGCCCTTTTCTAGCAGTTCTAAATTTTCTTCAGTGTAGGCTTTGGCGAGGGGTTTACCTGGCACCACGGCTGGCCCACCACCATGCATTTTGAGGGCGCGAATGGTCGCCACTAAAACCACCGCGTTAGGGATTAAGCCTGAGTAACGACACTTAATATTAAAGAACTTTTCCATGCCAATGTCCGCCCCAAAGCCCGACTCCGTGATGACATATTCGCCCAATTTTAGGGCGATTTGGTCGGCAATGATGGAGCTATTGCCGTGAGCAATGTTGGCAAATGGCCCCGCATGGACAAAGGCCGCTTGCCCTTCTAAGGTCTGCATGAGGTTTGGCATTAAGGCATCTTTCATTAAGACAAAGACGGCCCCATCAACCTGTAAATCGGCGGCGGTGACGGGTTTGCCCTGCATGTCCATCGCGACAATCATTTTACTAAAGCGTTGGCGCATGTCCTTAAGGCTGCTGGCTAAGGCCAAAATTGCCATGATTTCAGAAGCAACCGTAATATCAAAACCATCTTCACGCGGAATGCCGTCTAATTTGCCGCCCAAACCTGAAATGATATTTCGTAATGAACGGTCATTCATATCAACGGCGCGCCGCCAGGAAATGGTGTAAGGGTCAATTGCCAGCCGCCGCAAGCCCACTTCGGCCAATTTTTCGTCATTCATGCGGCTTTCATGGTAAATGCGCGCATCTAAGGCCGCCGCCACCAAATTATGCGCCGCGCTAATGGCGTGTATATCTCCCGTAAGGTGCAGGTTAAAATCTTCCATGGGGATGATTTGGCTATAACCACCGCCTGCCGCGCCCCCTTTAATGCCAAAAGTCGGCCCCATGCTGGGTTGGCGAATACAGGTGATGGCGCGCTTGCCAATGTAACCTAGCCCTTGCGTCAGGCCGATGGTGGTGGTAGATTTGCCCTCGCCTAGCGGGGTCGGGGTGATGGCCGTCACATCCACATATTTACCGTAAGGTCGGTCAGCCAGGCGGTCTAGCACGTCCAAATGAACTTTGGCTTTGGTGCGGCCATAGAGGTCAAGGTCATCTATGGTTAGGCCGATACTTTCCGCAATCTCCCAAATCGGTTTGGTGTGGGCGGCTTGCGAAATGTCAATATCACTCGGTACAGTCATAAAATAATCTCCTTTGATTTTTAAGCTAGTCAGTGTTCAGCTAGTCAGTGAGTCAGTCTGTCAGCAATCAGCTTGTTAGCTAACTCGCTGATTGCTGAATGTTGACAAGCTGACTCGCTGAACGCTTTTTTAACGTTGGTCAGATAATTTAGTTAATTGGACAGTTTCTGTAATGCCATTTCCGTTATGTACAACCACCCAACTGCCAGGGTTTTTATCCGTCGCCCCGGTACGATTGCTGCCTTTGGTGGCGGGGTCAATCCAATCAAACAGCCATTGCGCGTCAGCCATCGTCATATTGACGCAGCCATGTGAATGGGGGAAGCCAAAACTGTCGTGCCAATAGGCCCCATGTAAGGCATACGCGCCCTCAAAATACATCGTCCAGGGGACATCTTCCAAAAAGTAATAATCATTGCCCACCTCGCCGCCACTCATTTTGCCTGATTTAACTTTAGACCAAATCCGATAAATGCCTGGTGGCGTTTTCCAAAGCGGCAAACCCGATGAAACAAGCGTGGCATAAACCAGATTGTCTCCTTCATGGACGAGCAAGGTTTGTTCATGCAGATTGACCTCGACCCATTTTTCTAGTGGGCCAATTTCATTAGGGCGGCTGATAGGCTTAATTAAACCGACATTATGCTCATGCACCCATTGATGCTCACCCACTTGATACCAGGGAGTAGTCGTAATATAAACGGTGTCGGAAATGGTCACTAACTCATACCGTCGTAGCCAGGGCGTGTTGGTTACGATAATGCCTGGCGTAATGGAAGGGTGAGTATAATAAACCATCCATCCCAGGGAGCGAGTGGGTTGGGTCGTAAATGTAATGCCGTGAAATAATGACGGCGTGTAAGGGGCTAGATTTTCCACTGGCACGTATTCATTATTGTTAATTTGATACCAGGCCTGGCCATCGGCGGTAATGGGGGTGGTGCTGACTAAACTGACCCATAAATAGCCCGTGTTAAGGGTGCGAGTTGGGGGCAAACCTAACGTAATATTGTGTGGGCTGCTATAAACAGGGGCTTCCTTCGTAATGACGCGGGCGTAGGTTAAGGGGACGGTATGATAAGGCTGCGGGGTTGGGGGTGGTGGTGGCGAAGTTATGCCTGTTGCGGCTAACGCCAGACTGCCCATGGTCGCACTGAGCAATACTAAACCAATTATGAGCGCACTTAATCCACGTAAATAATATGGCATGGTAACTCCATTTGAAAATGTAATACTCTAGGGCTTTTGTTTACGGAGTCCAAATCTTTAGATTTGGACTCCAAGTCATGGCCTCGCGCCGCGTCATTACAAAGAAATAGCCCTCAACAAAATGACGTCATTTATTGTTATTGAGGGCTATTTAACAATATCAATCAACAAATTATTGCTCTTCGTAAGAGGCAGTAGAAAACTCATTTGCGCCAATAGGCTTATCAAAGGTTTGAGAGAGGCTATTGCTCGTCATGCCATTAGCATCTGTAATTACAATGGTGGTGGTGGCTTGAGTATCCGTGCCAAAGCCGGTGCAAACCGTGTAACTTAGGCTACCATTAAAACCATCACCCGTAAGGTTAAAATTAGTAATAGTAGAATTAGCTATTCGTCCTGATGGAGTGAAGTAGGTTTGTTGTGTAATTTTAATGATGTTAGTGACTGCGCCGCTAGAATTTTGGTAATCTAGTTTAATTGTAAAGAGACTGCCTGTACTATTATCAGGGCCACTACAACCATTAAGACTAGTTAGGACGCGCGTAATATTGCTTAGTGTAAAGATAGTCGTCGCGGGGCGTGTGGCCGTGGGCGATGGTTGAGCCGTGCCAGTGGCTTGCGGGGTTGAGGTCGGAGTGGAGCCTTGGGCATGGGCGGGCAAATAACCCACGTCTACCAATGGTTTAACCCATTGGCTCGGCATAATGGCTGATACCACTAATCCCCCGCCCGTTGCGGTTAGCGTTTGTAATAATTTCCGTCGGCTAATAATTTGTGACGTTACCGTTTCTTGCTGCATTATTTTTCCCCTTTCGCTAAATTGGTTGAGTTAAATTACCTCAATAGTACCATTTTGTTAACTGTTAGGCAAACTTACTTGGCGAGAGATTGAGGGTGATTGAATCCTCAGGTAGACAAATTTGGCTAATCCGATACAATCAGCCTTAAAACAGATTATTGGCGACTATAAAATGCATGATTTAACACAAAGGATAACCATGACCACCCAACATCACGCCACGTTCATCGGCGCAACCGCCGTTTTAATGTGGGCTACACTCGCCCTGCTCACCACCCAAAGCGGCCAGATTCCCCCCTTTCAACTCACCGCCATGTCTTTTACCATTGCGTTTGGTATCGGTTTATTATGGTGGCTAAAGAAAGGTGGCGCAATCATGCCACATCTCCGTTTATCGCCAGCAGTCTGGTTATTAGGTGTCGGCGGGCTATTTGGCTATCATTTTTTCTACTTTATGGCCTTAAAAAACGCGCCCGCAGTGGAGGCCAGTTTAATTGCCTATTTATGGCCTTTGCTGATTGTGCTATTTTCGGCCTTATTACCAGGCGAGAAATTACGCTGGTTTCATGTCGTGGGCGGTTTTATGGGTTTTATCGGCGCGGCCTTGTTGGTGACGAAGGGGCAAAGTTTCACCTTTGAGGCGCGCTATCTGTGGGGCTATTTGGCCGCGTTGGTCTGCGCCTTCACCTGGTCAAGCTACTCGGTTTTATCGCGTTGGTTTGGGGCTGTGCCAACGGATGCCGTCGGCGGTTTTTGTGGCGTAACCGCTTTGTTAGCCGCAGCATGTCACTTGTTATTTGAGCCAACTGTTTGGCCGACGGGCCGCGAATGGTTGGCGGTGTTAGTTTTGGGGTTAGGGCCAGTGGGGGCGGCTTTCTTTACCTGGGATTACGGGGTGAAGCGGGGACACATTAAGGTTTTAGGGGCATTTTCCTACGCCGCGCCCTTGTTATCAACCGTATTATTGGTTCTCTTTGGCTTGGCGGAGGCCACTTGGGTTTTGGGGTTGGCGTGCCTCTTTATTGTGGGGGGCGCGGTCTTGGCCGCAGGGGATTTTTTGGGTGCTACCACGAAGGAGTGAATTTAACTAACGGTTTCTAATATTCCAATCAACGTTGACAGAATTTTCTCCACATCTGCTAACAATGTATAAACGTGCATATCTTTCTTTAAGGTTTTAGCCTCCCTATCTAACATGCCAAATCGCCACACATCGCCCAATGTTACCGCCCCGTAAAGGGCATGCGGCGTAGCAGGGCTGACTTTATCTAACGCAATTAATTCCACTGCCAATTGATTGAATCCCCGTTCTAAATCCCCCTTTTTGGCCTCAATAATTACCATTTGTTGCGCATATTTTAACAAGTAATCAATATTGCCACTTAAATTTTCGCCCGCATCTAACGGATATTCCACATCAATTTCGGCCCGTGTATAATCCAATAGTTCCAATAATAACGGGGCGATATAAAATTCTCGTTTCGCGGCCTCAGAAGTTAAAGAAATGAGGGGTAATTTTTTGAGATACATGTCACGGAGTCGTTCTCGTATTGATACCTCGCGATTGGCTTCAGGTAAGATTAACGGCTCAAAGTGATACTCATAGCCAAACTCAGCGATGATCTCTTTGGTGGGCTGGTTGAGTTCAAAATAATCGGAAAAACTGTATTTCTTGCCTGGTTTGAAAATGCTACCCATGGGGATACTCCTTAAATGATTCGTCACGCCACCATTTTACCATGACGCGCTCCTTTTAGCGAAGGTTGCGTTAACTGTAAAGCCGTTTGTCTATATGAGACAAACGGCTGTTTGGAAATTCAATTTTAGTTTATATTCCAATATGTTTGATTATTTCTGTATCGATAGTAAGCATGTACTCTTGTATAAACTTGATTTGGGTAACAATATCATTAAAGGACATATCAGACGCGTCATCATTGTAATGTACAATATTGTTGCGTTTTGCAATTATAGTAGATACTCTATTTTCATAATTTAAATAATTGGGATTATTGTCTAACTTTATACCAATTTTACTAAAAGTTGCTTTTGTTCGCCAGAAATTACCAGAAATGTTATCGTCTATACTTTTAGCATCAATTTTTATTTCAAACGGTTTGAATAAATAATCTTTATCAGAAAATTCCTTTTTGGGGTCAAGACCCCATCTAACTAAATTATGCGGAATAGAAACTTTTTTTAATTTTTTATTAGTTTCCTCTATAACAAGTGAGATAGCATCTTTTAGGTAAGTTTCTAAATAAATACACATTATAACTACAAACGACTTACTTAAAAAATTAATATTATCCACAATATACATATCTGGATCAGTAGCAATTGCTTTTTGATGAGTAACACTAATAAGTTTTGCTAAATCATCTAGTAAATTAACTGAATTGAGGAAAGGTTTAGAGTTTGTCATCAATTTCTCTTAATTTTGCCTCCCATAGACTCCGACGTTTAAGGATGCTTTGTTTTCGTTGTAGTCCACCACCACTAGCAAGACGAGTAAATTCAGGTAAGTTGCATAGTTCTTCAAACTTCTTCTTGATTAATTCTTGATGTGTTTCTAAAAACTCCTTTGAATAGTGTTGAAAACTCCACATAAGTAGATCATAATTTACAAAACTTTCTTTAGGTTTATTTTTGCCAGGGTTCATAAATGCGTTTTTTCCAAAAACCAAAAGGCATTTATTCATTGTTTCTTGGAATAAATCACGTAAAGTATTGACTTGTTGCTCATTAATATTTTGTTGTTGTTCCATGTACTTATCCAAATATTGAGAAAAATTACCATTATAATCTGTTAGATTGCCTTTCATAGCAAAGAAACGAAGGACTTGTTCTTCTGATTCCAGTCCATCTTTTAACTGTCTACCTTTTTTACCTAGTTTAAAATGTTTAATTCGTTCATGTTGAGCTAACTCTTTCAATAATTTATCAAATGCACCATTTCCAAAAATAGCATGGCGGATTTCTTGTGGAGTTAGTAAGACCGAACCTTGATTTAAACGCGCAAAAACTTCAGTAATCACTTGTTTATCATTATCTTTTCTTAGAACAATACACCGAATAGTATAACTTTCTAATTCATTACGATATTCGCCTAATTCACTAAATCTCTTTCCTTCCAATTCTGTAAAAGTAGTTAATCCTTTTAATGCAAACTTATCATTAAAAAACTTTTGAATTGTGGTAATTCTTTGTACCCCATCAATAACCAAATGATTACTATTTTCCATTTCTGCGAAATAGCAACTCGGTATTGGAATTCTCATTAGACAAGATTCAATAAATTTTGAAGGTCTCTCATCACCATCTTTGTCCCATTTATATTGTCGTTGAAAGTGGGGGTTCAAAATTAGCTTCCCTTTTTCTACCCTATCCACTAAGGTTTCAAATGGGTAATCAATGGGGTATAAATTAAGCACTTTATTGTTTTCTTGAATATTAGACATGATAATCCTTATAGAGTTAAATAATTATCAAACTGCAGGTAAATCATAACGCTCATCTTCTTCATTATAACATTAATTATTCTTCAAAGTCAAATGGATTATTGGGGTATTTCCTTACAATGCTGATTAGATAGAATTTGTCCTAACAAATTGCTTATGCAACGAACTTTACAAGACAAACTAGCCCAATTTGTGAAATTCGTTGCATAAGTTTTTATTAAGCCATTTACCCCAAAATCTCCATCGCCGCATTGCGCCCATTCATGGCAATGACGCTGCCGCCTGGGTGGGTGCTTGCGCCGCACATGAAAACCCCTGGCATGGGCGTGCGCGGGGACAAGCGATTGCTCCACATATATTGGGGCAGACATTCGCCCTGGAAAATTTGGCCGCCCGTTAAGCCGACTGATTTTTCAATATCGGGTGGCCCCTTGACCTCTAGCTGAATGACGGCTTGCGGTAAATTACTGCAATGACGCGCAATGGAGGCAATCGCGATGCGCCCCACTTCCTCGCGCCGCGAGTCCCAATCGCCCTCGGCAAAAGTGTGTGGCACATATTGAGCAAAGACGCTCATGGTGTGAACGCCTGCGGGCGCGACGCTCTTATCGTAAGATGTTTGGAAATAAAGTTCCGTCCACAGGCGGGGCGGGAGTTGACCCGTTTGGCTGAGGTCGTAATAATCGCGCCATTCTTGTTTATTCAGGGGCGTGTTGATTTGGCCGCGATGATGGGCTTCAGAGGTGCCAGGCCGACTCGTAAAGTTAGGTAATTCGCTCAAGGCGACATTCAGCTTAACGGTGCAACCTTTCTGGGGAATGGCCTCAACTTGGCTTTGCCAGGCCGCGTCAGCTTGATTACCCAATAAATTGAGCGTCACTTTGGGGTCAGCGTTAGAAATGATAATGGGCGCATGAATTTTATC
>JFJP01037665.1_pt1 | contig 24558 bp, 11 predicted proteins | sample 431651 | NCBI WGS metagenome assembly JFJP01 (sample SAMN02602958, study PRJNA72255) | Microbial mat metagenome, whole genome shotgun sequencing project. | biome: fresh water; feature: sink hole; material: water; isolation source: purple microbial (photo- and chemosynthetic) mats found in...
GGAACCCTAGAGGCCAGCCACTGTACCATTTCTTCATTCTGTGTAAGACAGGCCGCATGGATAGGAAGATAACCAAAATCATTCTGGGCCAGGAGGGAATAAGGAACCATGTCCACCATGTACTTGATAATCCCTGAATGCCATCGTTCTGAGAAGGCAGGAGTACTGTGGATGGGTAGATTACCATAGACATCACAATGCTGAAGAGCATGAGGAAAAGCTTGAATGAGCTCTGTTGCAACTGACAGAATAGGAGTTGCATAATTCTCGAATAGATGATGCAGTGGAAATTTCCCCAACTTGTCAACCATGCGTGCAGCTGGCTTGAATTTTCTCAAAAGATACAGAATGACAGAAGCTGGTTGCCGTTGACAGGCCTTGTGCAAAGGTGTCTGATGTCTATCATTTAAAGTCTTCAGAGCTCCACCCCACCTTTCAGCAATGCATTGGACCAATTCCACATTAACTATATAGTGAAGCAGAAGGCAATGCAAAATGGTATTATTGTGAGATCCACATTTCATCAAAGTGGTTGGTGCAGCATTTACCAATAACTCCAAAATTGGCTGAGAAATTTTTTCTTTGGTAGCAGCAACGTGAATTGGTAGATTACCAATGAAATCAGCATGAGTTAGTGCTTTGTGATTTTGATCAATAAGAAAGCAAATCACGTCAATTTGGCTATTATACTGACAAGCCACATGAAGTGCTAAGGACTCAAGGCCAGATTTATGGGACACTGATTCTGGCCATGCATTGACTAGCAATTTGATAACCTCAATAGGTTGGTCATGCTCCAGTGCAGTATGTAACAGAATTTGGCCAGAGTTAACTTGGGAACATTGCCACCTAGCCATAGTTGGATGTTGTTGCAACAAAAGCCGTAATGTAGCCATGTTATCTGGATGCATAGGACTTCTTTTACACAAATTGTGTGCCTTCTTAAAACTCGTTGCTATGATTTCCTGGCCAGGGCCAAAAGAATGAACAATAGAAATCTCTATATCCATGGTCAGCTTCTTAAAAGCTACGAGTAGTTTGGCTTTTTGAATTTACAATAATTCACAAAATGTTGCTCTTTCCTGCTTTTCATCACATATGAAAGAATTGTGAGAAGAACAACGAATGATGCTTTTATATATTTCAAAAATTCATGAAATAAAAAATTACGTTTTTGGTCACAAAAAACATTTTTCTGTAACAAAATCGTCAAGTATGAGCCAATTTTTGCAGTTTGTGTTAAGAAATAAAAAAAAACTATTCTGTTTGATCTTACCATATTTTTGGCCTTGACCCTGTTTTTCATACTATATCCATATTCATGTTAGGTTTGTAACAAATTTCATAAATAGGTGAGGATGTACATGATAAACATTATATTCTGATTCCACATTTACAACATACGGATTAGGTGGCACTCCTATTCAATCCGTAGAAGTATTCCACATTTTACAACATACGGATTGCGTGGCACTCCTATGCAATCCGTACGTAAAAAAATCTAACCCAAAGTAAGATATACACTAATAGTTTATTAAAATAAGGCAAACCACATAATATGAATACTAGTCTTCTAGGAAAAGAAGACATTCGTTTAACATGTCAAAATAGTTTTTAATATTGATGTATTCAAATAAAGCTCTGAAGTTTAAAAAATTACAGATTTGAAAGTGCATCATGATGATATCCATGAAATTTCAAATTGGGACAAATTTTGCTACTGGCCAGTGGGTACGCATTCACTAAATTTTGAAGTACATGATGAGGAAGCAGTGGATGATGCTCACAGGCGTAATGCAATGGAAGGTAGTTGTCATCAGTAACAGCTGCAGCAGTAGGACACAGCAAAACAAACTGCAATATCATATCAGTGTACCCATGAATGCATGCAAAGTGCAATGCATTTCTGCCTCTCACAGTCACAACCATTTGGATGGCACACGGATAACTATTGGCCATGATTGATACTGTCTCAGTCATGCCAAAATAGATGGCAAAGTAGAATGGTTTGAACTGAAAACTGCCCATGGATATGATGGGGGGGAATACTTGCACCATTGATGCAATTGAATGTGCATTTTCTACAGCAGAAGAAATTTCAGAGAATAGGTAATGCAATGGAAGTTTTCCATGGTTGTCCTCGTATGTGAGTGATAATGGAACCATAGAGGCAAGCCACTCTACCATTTCTTCATTGCGGGCTTGACAGGCCAGATGGATGGGAAGTTCACCATAGTCATTCTGGGCCAGGAGAGAATAAGGAACCATGTCCACCATATACTTAATAAGCATTGAAGTTCTTTGTGCTGTGAAGACAGGAAGACTGTGGATGGGTAGACATCCCTTCACATCACAATGACGTACAGCATGAGGAAAAGCTTCAATGAGCTCTCTTGCAACTGACAGAATAGGACTTATGTGACTCTGGAATAGATGATGCAGTGGAAATTGCCCATTCTTATCAACCATGCATGCGGCTGGCTTGAATTTTCTCAAAAGGAAGAGAATGACAGGAGCCGGTTGCTTTTCACAAGCCACATGTAATGGAGTCTCATGTCTGTCATTTAAAGTCCTCAGTGCTTCACCCCACCTTTCAGCAATGCATTGCACCAATTCAAGGTTAACTATAAAGTAATGCAGAAGGCAATGCAAAACGGTGTTATTGTGAGATCCACATTGCATCAAAGTGGCTGGTGCTGCATTTACCAATAACTCCATAATTGGCTGAGATGTTCGTAGTTTACCAGCAGCAAAGTGAATAGGAAGATTTCCCACGTAAGTAGCAATTTTTAGTGCTTTGGGATTACGGTCAATAAGCAAGCGAATCACATCAATGTGGCTATTATACTGACAAGCCACATGAATTGCAAAGGTATAGGTGTCATTTTTATAGCACACTGATTCTGGCCATGCATTGACTAGCAATGCGATAACCTCAATGGGTTGGTCATGCTCCAATGCAGTATATAGCAGAATATTGCCACAGTTCATTTCAGTGCATTGCCACCTAGGCATATCCGGGTTTTCTTGTAACAAAAATTGTAATCTAGCCAGGTTTTCTGGCGACATGGGACTGGTTTTACACAAATCATTTGCTGTCTTAAATCTCTTTGATAAAATGTCCCATCCCGTTATAGTAAAATAAGGTTCAATCGTAATCGTACTATCCATGGTCTGTTTTCTTAAAACAAAAAAGTCTCTGTTTTCTAGCTGAATGATAATGCAGAAAATGTTGTTTTTTCCTGCTTTCCATCACATTATGAGAGAAATGTGTGTAATAATATGAAAGATAAATCTTTGTATATCAAAATTTCATGCAAAAAAATGTCATGTTTTAGGTCATCTGAAACTTTTTTCTGTAACAAAAATGTCCATTGACTACCAATTATGTGCAGTTAGTGACAAAATTGTTTATTTTTGACAAAATTCTTAACAAATTTTCACTAATGATTCTGTCTAAATATGTTTATAGCAATGAATTAATATTTCAAACCATGAAATATATGAATATTGTGTAAATACTAAAATCCAAAAAAATGACAGAAATAGGAATCAATGATATTGGTATTAGGGTCTGCGGCCTGTAGCCTTTTTTTCATATTAGTACATGATATCCTTATTCATGTTTGGTTGGAAAACCAATTCACAAAAAGGTTGGGGTGTTCATGATAAACAATATTTTCTGATTCCACATCTACAACATACGGATTAGGTGGCTCTCCTATTCAATCCGTAGAAGTATTCCACATTTTACAACATATGGATTGGGTGGCACAATATCCGTATTCATGTTACGTTTGAAACACAATTCATAAAAAGGTGTGAATGTACATGATAAACAATATTTTCTGATTCCACATTTACAACATACGGATTGGGTGGTACTCCTATTCAATCCGTAGAAGTATTCCACATTTTACAACATACGGATTGAGTGGCACTCCTATTCAATCCGTATGTAAATAAAATTCAATGAAAAAATTTGTTTTATGAATAGTTTTAATACAGTCAACATTCACAAACTTGATGGGTTTACACTCAAATCCAATCGTATAGATTGGAAACCAAAAATATCCATGACTATGAGAAAAACAATTTCTCATAATTATTTTATGTACTAGGCAAGATAGCTAACACAAAAGGGTCTGTGGCCTTGAACCTGTTTTTCATGCTATATCCTTTATTCATGTTAGGTTTGAAACAAAATTCTTTAAAGGACATGATAAACAATATTTTATGATTCCACATTTACAACATACGGATTAGGTGGCACTCCTATTCAATCCGTAGTAGTATTCCACATTTTACAACATACGGATTGGGTGGCACTCCTATTCAATCCGTAGGTAAAAAAAATCCAATGTAATAATTTGTTTTATGAACAGTTTTAATTCAGTCAACATTCACAAACTATGGATGGGTTAGCACTCAAATCCAATCATATAGATTGGAAACCAAAAATATCCATGACAATGAGAAAAACAATTTCTTATAAGTATTAAATTCATAACATACGGATTGGTTGGCACTCCTATTCAATCCGTAAGCAACAAACTGATTAAATATTTTTAATCAGTTATGGATTGATGGTAATGATAACATTCTGTTAAATGTTTGCATAGTTCATTCCATATTCACAAACGTTTGGATATATTTGGACTCCACAACTATATAACAATAAGTTTCATGACATTATGAGAAATTCAAAATTTTCACAAATGTTACACATACATGACATACGGATTGTGCTGCACTCCTATTCAATCCGTACATAACCAAAAAATACACATATATTAGGGTGAAACTATCATGGTAAAATATGTCTTGATTGCACCAATGTAAAAATTTGCTTAAAAAAAAAAATTTTTATTTATTGAAGCAGTATGATTATTTTTATTATTTCTTGTTACTTTTCATGGCCTTTTCACGGTGGTATGATTTGATGAGGTAGCAAAGTAGTTGTCTATTTGCATATGCAGAGTATGCCTTTGCACGGTGGTATGATTTGATGAAATATGAAAGTAGCTTTCTATTGGCATACGCAGAGTAGTTGAGACAGCATCCTTTCAATGTACATGTCCCATTGGCATGAAGTTGATGATGTGTGACCAAATATGCATGAAAAAAAATTATTGTACCAGGTTTCATTGGAATGGAAATAATACCATCGTCATCTCCTGTCAGATGAAATCGGAATTGCAAATGATCAGGACTTTTATCAATCCAATTTTGTTCTGGAACATAGATTGTAGTCATATTCATATCGAATTCACGATGAGGTTCCAAAGTACTTGCATCAAAATTCATAAAAAAGGAAGAATATTGAGATTTCCCTTTCATTCGAAGATCGGAAGCAAATGGAGTTAGTTCTGCCTTTGCAACAGTTGCTTTTAATTGGGAGCCATTTAGTTTGTGCAAATCATACTTTACAAACATTTTCATCTCTTCAACAGCCTTATCCATTGATTCTGACACCATTTTATCCAGCAATGAATTTTCTTCATCTTTCCCATCATTCCAAACGAACTCTTTCACAGATGAACCTGTTCTGCTATCAATACGAAAATCCTTTCGATATCCAAAACCAAATACACCTCCTTCTCCCTTATGATGGTTTGATGATTTAGCTTTGTTCATATTTGGTTTGGTCAATTTGCACATCTTGTAAACATCCTGAACGTTCATATGATTCGTAGTGCCTTGCTTATCTTGTTGTATAATCATAGCCAGAAGAATGCAATCATCATCGTGGGGTTTCTTAGTGTTAAGTGAGCCAATATATGCCAACATTTCATCATTTTTAACTTGATCATAAGTGGTCACGATAGAAATATTGGTTGATTCCAAATTTAGAGAAGAAATGACATTGGAACTCGATGATGATAAACTCCACTTGATGATATTGATTTTGTTGACTTTGACACGAACAGGACATGAGACATTAATGAAGACCATTCCACGACTTTTCAGATCGTCCATATCTCGCTTCTTGAGGACATGAACCAGGCAAGAATTCTTGAATCTGGAAGAACTGGAATTTTGTATAATATTTTGACCATGTTGTCGCTGAACTCTTTGCCTAGAATGGCGGCGGGTGTATTTGTTGGGAACTGCTGATGTTGGTACATAGTTCTCATGCTCCGAACAATATCCAATTTCATCTGGAATTGACAAATTATCATCACTATCTCCATCACAATCATCCACAAATTGAACGTTTGCATTGCATTCAATACAATACTCCTCTTCATCCAATTGAAAAACAACTCCATTATTTTCCAAACCAACTTCATTTTTAGTCCAATTCTCCTCTTTTTGCTGTTCCTTTCTTTCCCGTTTTTCCTGTCTTTGCCTTTCTCTTTGTTTCCTGCGCTGCAACTTTCTTCCTGTCAACGCCACAGATGATACATTACCTGGCAAAGCTGAATTATTGATAGAGGATTGAACAGCAATCAGACCCCCTTGCCAGGAATCGTCTTTCGACTTTAACACTGACTCGGTCCCGCGACTTGTGTTTTCCACTTTCAAAAGAGGCTCCATCAGGATTGTACCACCCACCTGATTTAGATGTAGCAATCGCTTTCGCGCACAGCACACATCCAAATCAGGAACCGTTTGTGTATGGCTTGATCTCATTGTCGATATTGAAATAATCAAAGAATATTTTATTGATGGTGGCGATGGAGGTGATAGGGAACAAATGGTTGCTCAATTGTGCACCCAATTGGAAATTATGAAGATATAAAGTGAATGTGTGATGATAGAATTGGAATTATCGCTAACGTGAATTCTATTAGCGAGCCAAAAGCAGCGATAGTACTTGGTAGGAGAAGACATGCAAATAATAGGATCAAACTAATCGCTGAATTTATTTGTATAATCAGCGATTAAGAAGTTAGTGATCGTGTCCAGCGAATGCTTAATGCAACAGTAATCGCTAGAAAACTTTAATTAGTAGGTTGAATAGTGCGTTAGATTGTTTTAGCGAGAGGCATTATACTTCATTCAATATTTTACAATCTTATATCGTTTACCATAACATCTCACAAGCCAAGCCACTGCTAGATCCTTGAATTTGAAATTCGTAACATACGATTGGGATAGTACTCCTATTCTATCCGTGTTCAATGAACATATAACATCGTGTTATATATTCATTACATTAAGTTCCAACGTTTTATCGTAGAGCATAATATCTCACAATATGGATATATATAATTCCTGTAGTTCCACTTGGGGCTGCTAGTTCCTTGACTTTGAATATTCATAACATACGATTGGGATAGCACTCCTATTCTATCCGTATGCAACCAAAATATAGCATCGCATTACATATCATAAATAATGTTATTTTATATTCCTACTCATAGGGTTGGAATGCAAATGTCTAATTTGCTTATGATAAAGATATATTTCACTAAAATATTCATCACACAGATCAATTCAGGCATGGAACTGCTCCATTGGATTATCGTCAACATCCACACCCGACTTTTGTTTTTTATTTGGTTGATCTTCAACCTGATCACTGGCATCATCATCATTTTGACCACGTTTCAAGCCAGCAACATTATCTGCCAAAATATCTGCAGCCACATCTCCCAAAAAATCAGTATCACCATCATCACTACCTGCGGTGCCTCTTTTCCCATCAGTTTCATCCATACCAATATTACCAACAGAATCCCTTAAAATGCGGGAAATTGGGATTTCATCAAAGTCCTTACCCTCATCGATCAAAGGGAATTCAAAAGGATTGGCAACAGAATTCACTTTCACAATATCGTGATCATCCAAAGTAAATAAAAATTTTCCAAGCTTTTCGATCAACTGCACAGTCACACCAAGTTCCTCACCGCCATCATCAAAAATTTCCGAAATTTGGTCAAGTAGATAATCACGACCACTTTGGGTTTGCATCAAAACCTTGGAAACACGGGAAATATAATCTTTCAAACTCTCCTTGGGCAATTGCAAGGACTTATCCATAACAAGTAAATTCAATGCGCACATTTCGGATTGCCGGCGAATGGACATAATCAACTTCTCAACAATGGCACAAAAAATGTCTGCAGATAACTGAAGATGCAGACACACGCGTCTGCAATTAGGGTTCATTTTGCTTTTTGGGGTAAACCACATTAACACATTAAGTAAGGGGGAATAGTAACCGTCCCATACTGGCAGTAGACTGTATGGGTTAATGGTCTTCAAATCAATAATAAATTTTTCCCGAAGATCTTCACGCGTCAAATCCACTGGATCATCTTGAGTTCCTTTGCCATGGGTAGCATCAGCTTGGTTGGATTTCTTGCCTTTTTTCGATTTCTTGGGTTTGTTGGATGCTTCTTTAGGAGTTTTCGGTGTACGTGGCTCCCCTTCCTTTCGTGCGTATTTTTTACGTGGCTTCTTTCCACTGGTAGCTTCTTCTGTATCGTTTTGCTGCTCGCGTTCCTGGGATGACATGCCTGCAGCTGAAGCTTCCTTGTTGCTAGCATCTGTATTTCCAATTGCAGCCAAATCGCCAGCTGCATTGCCACTGGGAGGAGCTTTTGATGATGCATTAGGGATGGGAGTATCTTTGGATGATGCGATTCCAGCAGCTGCATTGGCACCCTGGGCTGTACTGGTACTGGATACTGAGGGTACTGCTTTCTTAGACGAACTTGGAACTGGAGGATCAATCACCTGCACTTCACTATCACCATCCTTATCAGCTGCTCTCTTCTTCTTAGCATCTGGATCAACTTCCTTGAATACCAAATAACTCTTGATTCCTTCCAACTCCCTGTCACGACCTTCCTTAGTCAGTTCCATGAATTTAGCAACAGCTGAGTTTACATCTGGAAAACAACATGACTTCTTTCGATGTTCCTCTTGTGGAACAAATAGTTCCCGAACTGCCGTATATCCGCCTTGAGCCAATTTCAAATATTCAATCAAGTGCTTTGTAAATTTGGGATAGATATTATTCTCAGAAAACAAAAACTTCTCCAAAAAGGTCTCCAATCGTACTACCTTCACCGATGACACTTCCGTTTTGAATTCATCATAACCCTTGTGGAAATATTCCTTTGGATCCACATAATCACTTTCAGCAAATGTGCTTGCAGGAATAAAGTCAGAAATCAGCGTAGTTGAATTCAGATTCTGCACTTCCACCTTCACTAACAGGTCAAAATGGCTTATAGTGGTTGGATTGCCAGGATTAGCTTTGGTGATCTTTTTGTCCGTCATGTAACCATATACAGTTATGCGGTTGTCGTACAATTCATTGGCAATCGCTACTGTGTTCTGCAGGGCCAAATTCTTCTTGTCGTGTTCATTAACCATCAAATTACTCCACCAAATAATCAACACTGACACCAAAATGGGAAAATTTGTTTGAATATGGTGAGGTAGAGTATCTGCTTCGACCCGGGCTAAGTTGTAATGATAGCCAAATAGCAAGAATAGCGGTTCACAATTGTCTTTTGAGAACTTGAAGGGAATAGGAAGATTGGCTCCGTATCGTACAGACATGCCAGCAATCAACTGAAAGCTGGAATACAAAAAGGTCTGCTGTAAATTGGCCTTGCGAAAATTCTTGAGTTCACTTAAATTCAGCAGACAAATCTGTTTCCGCACATAAGCCTCGGCCAGCACCAGAGCACTCTGATACAACAAACCCATCGTGGCAGTTGGACGGACATCACGGAGATTGTAACTTGTAATGAGTTTTGATGGAAATAAGCCCTGACAATGAAATGTGAAAGAGTGAGTGTCTGGGTAATAATGGCAGAGTGGACAAACCATATATCACAATTGTATACTTACAACTCGAGAGGTGAGATTGAGGTCATGATTCTTCAGGTCAGCAAACGACTTGTCCGTATACAAATTCAACCACAAATGCTCCCTCATTTGTTGGTATTCCATCAAATCCTTTTCCACTATGAGACATTCCAATGGTTGCGTAATGCATGGCACGGTATTGCGAACAATGTCTCCTGCAAGTTGATAACCCTTCCCATTATTTTCAATGAACGTTTTTAGCAATTCAATAAAAGATTTTCCAAAAGTTCGCTGTGGATCATCCTTCTCCTCCATGACACTTCCCAGCAGAACAAATCGTACCACCATGTCAATGACAATGCGATATAAACCATTCATGGAATCCATTCGAACGCTTTTCATATACTTAATTTTGTCCTTCTGCGCTGTAACAGGGTTTTTCCCTGAATACCATGCATTTGTATAATCTTTCTGCTCTACCATTTCCATCCTCTGATACAGATACTTCAGTAGCTTGAATCTCACTTGTTCTCTTACTTTATCCTCTTTGTTCTTGTCCTTTCCCGCGATTTCCTCGAAATATCCATCTGAAACCACAACATTCGATTGGAAGTTGCAACGGAATGGAATATCTTTCTGAAAATCACCCAAAATACCCAATATCATGCTCTGCAGCGACAATTCCTCTCCCTTTGCAAAAGCTTTCTGCGTTTCCATGCTATTGGATTCACAGAGGGACTTTACGTTTTGGCTGATGACATTGTTACCACCCTTCACAGCATATTCGTTACCAGTCATGATGATATGCAAAGGCGATGGAGAAGTCATCATTTTATAATTGGGTTCTGCCGTTATGACACGATCATGAACCTTGAAAAAATCTTTCGTGCGAGTATCTGGCTGCAATCCGACCCACGTATAAGCCATTGACGTAAGACGGCAGCAACCATCCACTAAACCATGGAACAGGTCACCCAATAAAAAACGGAACATCAATCGAATTCGCCAAAATGCTTCCTCAACAGTTAATCCAAGAAAAAATAACTCGAAATCTCTTCTGTCAATTCTGTAAACATCATCATTTTCAATTAGTTGGCTTCCATGAATCAGGTCGTAAATCCGTTTGTTCAAGTATCGATGGATTGCTCGAAGGTTCTGATCAGGTAACTTGAAACCATCACACAAATAATCAATATCCCGAATAAGACAACCAAGAGCCAGGATGGACAGCAACTGACGATTCTTCAATTCTGGATCAATTTCATACACTTCAGTGAAGTCAACATTGAAAATTGCCTTGTAAGCACAGCAAATGGACTCGAATTCAATATCGTACACTTTCAAATCATGATTGGCAGTCATAACATCTTGACTTTCAGAGCCATGGTGGATATTACTGCTCACTTTGAATTTGGGTGTGTCCTCCAATTTCTCCTCGTTGGATGGTTGCAACATGCATTCGTGGTGTGGATAGACCATGTAGGGGATGTTCCCAAAAAACTCGGTAGAATCTTGATCGTACAAAATTTGCATCAATCCAATCTTATCCTGAGGACGTTTTGAATCATAGGGCTTCCAAACTCGAGTGATGTCACTGATAAAACGTTGGTTAAATCCTTCCACACTGACCGACATTTGAGGAAACAGAAACATAAAATTATTCTTCTCAGATTCTCCTTCTGCTTTCACTCCACCAATACCCAAAAACATCAACATGGTAGTGGGACTAACACCAAGCACCTCAAGACGGAATTGCTTGAACATATTCTGTTCCACTTTCATGTCATCCACTGAAGTAGTCCAAAACGGTTTTCCATCAGCCATCACCTCCAGCCCAAACAGACGTCCCACGTAGTAGTGATCTTTGAGGGACAAACTGCGGCGCCTCAACTTATCACGCTTCATCACAGCACAGGGATGACGCTCACCAATCGCATTCATTGTAGCATTGGTGAACAAACGTGCTCCATCAACACGGGGCAAACAGCACATAATCTCCAAACGCACAAGATCCACTAACTCACGAAGGATTTGATTTTTTTCATTTTTTTGCAACAAGAAATCCGGTTCCAATTTGTACACTGCAGCCAAAAATACGGCCAACATATCAATGCGTTTCATGGACATCGTCTTTGTAGTAACACCAAAGATAGCAAAAAATGGATCTTCACTCCATTTCTTGTAGTTGGGGATAAGACCTCCATACTTTTCACGAGAGTATCTCCTGTAAGCAACAGTCAATGGTTGCATTTTGCTGAAAAGGGAAAAGAGGTCCAAGATGTCAGAAATATGAAACATACGATTTGAGTGGAACACCCATGAAAAACGTATGTGTGCTTGAAAGCAAACAAATTGAAAGATAACAGCAACTTCACAACATACGTTTTGGATGGCTGACTTAAACAAAACGTATGTCATGATGATGATGTCACAACATTGTAATCATGACATACAATTGCCATGGCAGTGAATGGCCAACCGTATGTTATCCAATGCAAAAGGGATGAAAAATACAACATACGGATTGAATAGCACTCCAAAGCAAATCGTATGGGACAAACAAAACATAATGAAAACATCACACAAAGTAGTCCAAGGCAAAACGTAGGTGTGGGGGATGAAGGACAGGACTACCATAATGCAACACATACGATTGGCATGGCAGTGCAAGCCAAAACGTATGTCATCCAAAAACACTGTGTCATTGATGCAAACGCAACATACGAATGGGATGGCACTCCCAGGCAAATCGTATGTGACAAAAAAAATCAAAAACAAAAGAGGAAAACGCAACATACGATTTGAATGGCACTCCCAAATGAAACGTAGGTACCATCAAAGATTGGCACGCGCGATAATACAAGCTCCCAGGCCAATCGTATGTGACAAAAATAAATCAAAAACAAAGAGGAAAACGCAACATACGATTTGAATGGTACTCCCAAGTGAAACGTAGGTACCATAAAAAAGAAAGGCACGCGCGATAATACAAGCACATTTATCAATGACATTTCCGTTGGAAATAGCATTGGTCTAAGAACAGAAACACATTAACGAACACAGACATGAACTTGTTTTTCAGTTGCACTCACCTGATTTCCAACATGCGACTTATATGATCGGCAAAAGGATGGACACAAGCAAACTTCTAAATAGAAATCTTAGTTAGTTCGTGGTAAAATCAAAGTAAACAGTAGAATACACAAACTAACGAACGTACCGACACTACGTCATCCCAGTCGATGACATCGACATCCTCTGCTGCTACGACACCACCAGCATCTTCACCTGTAGAGGTTGCAGTTACATCTTCAGTCGATGCTGCCACAACTGCTTCTTCAGTTGATACTGCACCAGCAGCTTCAGTTGATGCTGCAACAACAGTTTCAGTAGCCGGCAGATCACGAGAAACAGCAGAACGTGTAGAAACACCAACAGATCCCCTGCTATCATCATCACCTCTACCTTTTTTTGGCGAACCTTTCTTTTTTGGAGAGGGTGGACTTCGCACCATTGTCGATTTCGAACCAAGGTAAGATTTTCGTTTTGCACAAGCAATTTTCGATCAGCAATCGATGCATTCGATTTTTGTGACAACTATCCACGTTCCACATGAACAACTACTTCAATCGTACGAAACACTTGCGTACTCCAGGAAGATCTTCAGAGGGACTTTTCGATTCTTTTTCAGTACTGTTCTTCGTACAAGATGATCTAAGAAAATCACGTTTATGACCATCCAGTGTTTATGTATACTCCACGTCCAGTACACAGGCCATCCATGCATACTCCAAGTCACAACGCAAACAGATCTATTTATGTAACAAACATAATCATAATGAAATCCGTCATCGTCACTCAGTGGATAGCAAATGAGTGACATTCCATTTCCGTTTCGTCATTGGCTGAAAACTCTTCTCCAGTTCAACGGAAAATGATTTCATATTCCAAAACGTCATTTTTCCATAATTGCACATGTACTTTTTGGACGCACTTACCAAAAACTGTAATGTAACATACGATTCGTTTTGGGGTGCTATCCAAATCGTATGTTATGACAACATCAACACAAATACCATCTCTTTGGACATACGTTTCACGTGGGAGTGCTATACAAATCGTATGGTATAATCAATGGCTCACCAGATATTCCTTCATGACATACGATTTATCTGGGAGTGCCATGCCCATCGTACCTGACATTGTCAATTTTCACAATCGTAAATCATGACATACGATTCGCTTGGGAGTGCCTTACGAATCGTAGGTCAAGGGAACAATATATTTATCCAATCATCGCAACATACCATTCAAAACTACACAATATATTGAATGTGCTTAATCAATTGTTAGTCGTGTTCGTTTTCATCCAGATTAATTCATCATGACATACGATTGAAATGGGACTACTAACCAAATCGTATGTTATGTATAACAAAAATGAAAAAAACCACTCCATATATTCTTGCACAAAATTGTTCCATACGGTTGCATTGGGAGTGCTTGGAAAATCGTAGGGCATGTTGACAGAGATATATCGTAAACATTTTGTCCAAGATATATTTCTCACCGTTCTAATCATATCTATGCAAATACAGGTACTGCAGGAGAAATTGAACCATTGTGTGTCCAAAAATGGTGGTACTTCCTCCTCAGCATCTCTATAATTCTGATCCCGACACAACGCCATCGACTTCACCCAACCAAATCACGCAGGAAAGCACACAAAACACACCAAACTCAGACAACAGCATTCATGGTCAGAATACAACATCACCATCTAATGTTGCTCGATTACCCAGTGAAACAAAAGAAGATTCATCCCAGTCCGACAATGAGTACTTTGATTCTGTCGACATGGCAACACGAAACCACAATCGAAATTGGTCGCCAGTTCTAAGACACATACACGAACAACAAGAAACCAGTTCACCAGAAGACCAGCAAAACCACACACATGCTTCATTCAACAACAACCACAATCCAATAAACAGAAACACTACACCTCCCACTATCACTCAAGAGTCAGAAACTACTATTCAAACACAAAATGATTCTAGCACACCATCTAACTTGCCTACACATGCTCAAGGCACACCCACTGGAAACATCGCAACAGCAACAAACAATGACGATCAACCTGTCACACTCGGAATGTTCAAACAACAAATGATGGAATTTTACAGGTTGCTCTTTCCAAATGCTAGTTTGACAGCACTACCAGGAAATGGTACAGGGATCATACAACAGGATCAACAACATAGAGGAACACAAGCTGAACAATCAAATCAAATCAGCACCAGTCAGCCACAAACACAACACAATTCAGAAGACGAGTTTGTTGATAGCAATGAGCAAGGAAATGATGATCAAGAGGAAGACAACACACCCATTGCTAATGTTAACCTGTTTCGAGAGTTTAGATCAATGCCTGTCAAGAAGGATCTCATGCAAGTTCCAGCACGTTTGATGGCTGACGTTGATTCTGTTACATTCCTCTCCAGCAGTCTTACCAAGATCATTGCTAACATCAATTACAAGGAAAAATTTGGAACAATGAAACTACGAAACAATTTTAACAGAATGTATTGCAATGCATCATCCAGGTACTACGTGCAACCAAACATGAATCTGCCACTACAGTATGCCAATGGAAATATGGCTCAAAATCCAATAAGACTTTCACACATGCCAAATATACGACTTTTTCCTATTACTATTGGAAATATCACGTACACGCTCAGTTTGTATGTGCTGGACAGCACAAGGCAATTGGGAAACAACACTACTTCTTTCCTGACGGATAAAACACTACTTTGTATTGTCACTGCTTTCAACATGGTTCGATGTGAGTGGAATGAATTTCCAAGCATTTGGAAAAAATTCTATTCCATCAATGACAAGCAAAAACTCATTCAAATCATGCAAACTGTACAGCCCTTTTTTGTGCACAAGCAGGGAGCCACCAAGGATAAATGTGACATCTACATCGATAGTAACACAGCTGCTTTGATACTGGTACTGTTCGAAAATGCTATGCACCGACTGGCATCCGATGATTGGATGGGAAAATACAATGATATCAAGTTCAATGGAGGTTTCACATCCGTCAAAGATTCAATCTTCCAGACCAGTGAAGAACTTATCAGAAAACATGCACAGATGATTTGCAAACACTGGCTCTTTGAACTGGCTGCTGTGGGCATCAAATATCAATTTCCTAAAGTGCAAGCTTTCTTACCAAATCTAGCGGATGACAAGGATTTTGTTAGAAAGCACAAGATCTTATGTAGGCTTGCAACACAACAATTTAAGGAAAGAATCAACAAGGACAAGAGACAGAATCAAGCAATACTACAGCGTGGTGAAGACATTCATGACCTCATTGTGACCATCGATGTGGGTCTGGAACTCTATCCGGTAGCTCCTGGAACTAACTTTGTACTCAATGCACAGGAAGCAAAACAGATGTTCACTGCACACCTCAATCGAAAATTGGATGATGAAATTGAATACGAAAGATCTTCCTACATACTACGTCCAGATAATGATGACCTGGAAAGTGAGGAATTGGACTCCGATAATGAAGATGACCATGTCAGCTCTGATATGGATTTGGGAGAATACAATCAAACTGATGACTACATCTTTGATGCAGATCCCTTTGAAGACCCAAGATTTCAAATGAAATTTCATCCTGATGGTACACCCAAGGATAATTCCATCATGGACAGTCAAGGAATCATCAGTGATATGGCATTCCAGTATTCATTTCCTAATTGCAATAATAGTAGAGTGGTGAGGCTTTCACCACGAACACTGCAGAGATACGTGCCAGTACCAACGGCTATGGATACCTATCTGCAGACTCTGCTGGAAGTAAGAGAAAATGATGCTACCAATCAGGCTACTGATGGTCACAGTGAGGAAGAAGCAAAGGAGGAAGCTATCACAGATGACAACAACGTGGATGATGAGGCTGATGATGATGAGTCAGTAGAGGAAAGAATCAATAATTTGTTGGGTGTAAGGGAAGATGATACACCTCAAGAAGAAAATGAAGGGCAAAACGATAACAACAATGGTGCTGAAACAACACAAACAACACAATCGGAAAATACAACTGAGGATAATGAGAATAATAAGGTCACATTGGATATTCTGTCGGAGCTCAGGGAAATCACCAAAAGAACCACGATCTTTGCACAGTTCTTATCAAATGGTAAAATTGGTAATGTGCATCACGAAAAAATTGTCATTGAACCATGTGACATTTTGGATGAAAATTTGGAATCAATCATTACTGTCAAACTACAAGAGGAAATGCAGCAGATGGCTTGCCATGGAGGTAACATATACATGCCAAGCACCAGAAGCATGTTCACCAAGCAGTCCACAAAAACACAACAGTTGCAGTCTCTATTCATTCCTCATCTTCTCAAAAATCAACTGTCCAATATCATGTGTGATCCATCGCAGCATGATTATGAACTGTTGCAAAAACTCATTCGAAATCTTAACACACGCACGGAGGAACTTTTGGACCAGTTGAAACGCACTGATAGACAGCCAGTACGACAGGAAATGACTTTTGCAACAAGTGACTTCTGGAAGTACAAGTTTCGATGGCCATCGATACAAATTCGGAACCAGAAGCAAAGTTCACATATTGGGATTGCTGATAGCAGACATACCTATCTCTTCGTCAAAAAAGTTTGTCAGGACAGTATGGGACCATTGATGCATGTCACTAGGACACCTGAAATGCCAGATTTCAATGTCATCTCACCACCTGCCAAAACATGCTTGGTATACATGTCAGAGAGAATATTGACTATTTTCCAAAATTTTGGATTCAATGGAACTATTTCACGTCTATTCAAGCGGCAAGCAAGAAATGCATCAGAAGCATGCCCACCACCTGACATGGTTGTCCCCATCACGCAATTGGATAGAATCAACACTGAGTTAAAGTTTGGGGTGAAGCCACATTGTCTTCCAGTATATATGATCAATCCAGTGAGATTGTCCAAAGCTTTCAAAAAGGCAATTCAGGCTCCGACTGATTTGTACACTCTCGATTTGGCAGACAACATTGATACACCTCATGACTACCTCTGGTACCGACAGTCCATTCTGTCCATTCTGCAACAGTACAACCCTAACAATGATGCAGATGACTCTGTAAGGGGACCTTTTCTGGAGCAAACAGATGATTCAGTTGTAGCAGACATTGATACACATGAATACAAGACAGGATTCTTTGACCAAGTCGACTTCAAGCACATGGCAGGTATACCACAAAAATCATTGGAAAACCTATTTCGTGACGTGGCTAGACTCATCATTGCTGCATACCACTACTTCATGTTGCAGAGACTCAACAACAAATTTGCTAGACAGGGAAGTGAAGTTTTCACACTGTTGCAGGTACCAAAAAATACACTGGAATTGCAACAGACCATTGCTAATCATGTTGATAATTTGTGGTCACGTGATCTCGTGCATTCTGAAACACTACTCCATCAGAATAATCCAAAGAAATGCCCAAGAGAGGATAAGTTTCCTCTTACAAGTGCAGGTAAGTGGATTCAATACATGTTACCAAACAATTCATTATATTCCAACAACAACTCAATATGTATCATATGCATTGGCAGAAGAATTGTGTGAAATGATTTTCCTGGTACCATTGCAAAATGGAGAGAAGAGCGACAATTCCTGGAATAAGCTGCCTGAGAAACGTTTGTTCCATGATTTCATGCATGTCATACACAAAGTTGCCAATGCAACAACAGATTCCACACGAACCATGTGGACTGATCTAAATTTCATTCAGGTATTCTTTGACGAATACATTCGCATTGGCACAAGAGACTCACCACCAAATGCAGAAGCCATTGCATGGGTCACGCAACCAAGCAGGCACAGTAGGTTCTTGGGCATTGCTCGATCCGTCAGAAATCCAGCTACGCAAACTACTACTAATCCTTATCCTCACTGGATTGCAAAAACAATCAATTCTGCCATGGATTGGTTCCATAAGGGACAACGAAAGCGTGGACCTACTCGCAGAAGAAATCAAGCAAGAACACCAGCAACAAGAGATGATCAAGAACAACAAGACAACTCAATGTGGCTGAACCAAATGCAAGTACTACCAAATGTGCAGTTTCATCCAACAAACCAGCCAAATCCAGGACAAGCAATAAATGATACGGCAAACAATGGAACAAATGAAAATCAGGTTAACTATGATGATGATTCTGATAGTGGTGTACCTGTACACTTGGATGACGATGATGAACCACCAGCTGGGGCAGCATACCAGACAAGAGAAGAATTGCAACAACCAGAAAACCAAGCAGCTACCAGTAATCAGACAAATCAAGAAGTGGAAAGTCCAAGCAACAACAATACAGAACCTTCATGGCTATCAAATACACTAAGGACTCCACACAATCATCAGAGTAACAGAAGTCAAGCCAGAAGGACCCCCATTCAAGAAAGCATTAGGCAAGCTGGACGTCTGATCGTAGCAGCTCCTACTGAACAAGAACTATCCTTGGAAATTGCCAGAAACATTACCTTTTCAAGTAACATGAGGGTAGTAGTGAAACGTCCAAAGATCGAAGAACCAAAAGATGTCCCTTCTTGGTGTCCATTCTTCCAAAAAATGATGAAAAAGAACTACTTTGCAAAAATGATGAATCCAATTGGATGGACTGACAGGTTTGGCAAAAACAGATCTGCATTAGATGTTCTCATTTGCAGAATTGTACTGTCTGAAATGTTCACACAGCTTACCAACTCGAACAGATCATTACAGGAAGTGAAACGGAGTATGTTGCAACCGCATATACTCGAGAAATTTTGCAAATTTCCATTCAGTATTTACACAACAGATGTGATGGCAACATTAGATTCCATCTTTGAGGACAGGCAAACCTGCAAGGATAAATTTAAAAGTGTCGTCAAATGGCTCAAATTTGGTAATACAGATATTCAAGTCACTTCCTGTGATGATATCATTGACATGGAAAATCATGCCAACCAGTACATTGTGTCAGCAGCATTGAGATCAATGGACAAAAATATCATCAATGATGCTGTGTTCGCAAAAAAACACGTCAATCCAGAAGTTTTCAATAAGGCAGTAATACCAATTCCAGATAACAACCTGTCACGAGGAATGATGGAACTGAATGACGACATTATTCGGGCAGGAGAAACAGATCTACTACAGAGCTGGTATTTGGCAACAAAAGCAATAGCCAAAGGAAAAATTACCTATGTTGTTACTCGACGAATTTTCATGGAATTCAAAAGCTATGCAGAAACAAGGAATAATTACATGCAGGCAAGCAAATTGGCTGCTGACCAACGGGCTGGTTTGGAGTTTGCAAGTAAATTTGAAAATTATCTCATTGAAAGGGGATATCAACGTGACTGGACAACATCCACTCGAAAACGAAAGCGAGATTGAGGGAAAAATTAAATGGAAAGTTGCTCAAAGCATCTATGTTTCAACACTGCAAAGGTTTTTTGGCATGGTTTTTCCTTTGCTTTTAAATTTTACATGAACCATGTTTATATATATAAAAATATTATATTTTAGCAAAAAATCAATTGCAAATTTAGTCAAGTCATAGGTGAAGCAAAAAACCAACTTTGTACAATTTCATTGAACACACCTACGAGTGAATTGGCACTGCTATTCAAAACGTATGTCATTACCATCATATATCCACTAAATAACCAAAAGTATATAGTATAAATAGCAAAATATCAATTTGCCAATTTAGTCTAGCCATAGGTGAAAGCACAAAACCAACTTTGTTCAATTTCATTGAACACACCTACGAGTGACTTGGCACTGCTATTCAAAACATATGTCGTTACCATCATATATATCCACTAAATAACCAAAAGTATATAGTATCAATAGCAAAATATCAATTTGCCAATTTAGTCTAGCCATGAAACACAAAACCAACTTTGTACAATTTCATTGAACACACCTACGAGTGACTTGGCACTGCTATTCAAAACGTATGTCATTACCATCATATATCCACTAAATAACCAAAAGTATATAGTATCAATAGCAAAATATCAATTTGCCAATTTAGTCTAGCCATAGGTGAAACACAAAGCCAACTTTGTGTAATTTCATTCAATACATCCGCGAGTGACTTGGCACTGAAATTCAAAGCGTATGTCATTATTATAGTACATCCACTTTACCAAAAAATGCTGGATTATTGTTATTGCGAAGGAACACGATATAGCTAATATTACTTTGTATCATACATGTATTCCAACTTATTGCCTTAACACGGAATCCAAAAGATAAAGTACAATTGAACTATTCAGAAACACAAAAAGCAGTTTTATATTTCTTGTAATAAAATCCAAAAGTATATCAAGATCACTACCTTCCATTATACTAATTAAATTACAAACAAAAAATACAGTTTTTTACCTCATTACATACGGATACCATGGGACTCCCAGCTTAATCGTATGTTACATCAAAATATTGAGCATCACATAAATACCTTTCACATTTCTAAATTTATAACCATCAAATCATTCAGCCATTTCATGTCATTTGTTTCACTTCAATCCACTTCCACATTGCTTTTCGTTCTCTAAAAAATTCTGTTGTTTCACCACATTACATACGAATGGCTTGGGTCCCCCATTTAAATCGTATGTTACGTCAAAAATATTAATCTTCAAATCACTACCTTTGACAGGGCTAATTACATAATAAAATTCTGCAGTATAACCTCATTACATACAAATGTCATAAAACCCCAGTCAAATCATATTTTAATAAATATTATTGTGTTTCACATAACTACCTTCCATATGGTATTAATATTTCAATCAAAAATTCAGCTTCTTTACTTCATTACATACGAATGGAATGGGACCCCCAGTCGAATCGTATGTTACATCAAATTTATTTGCTCTACTTTCACATTACAATTATCAATACAATTGAAAAATTCATCTATTTCACCTCATTACATACAAATGGCATTTGACCCCCCACGTTATAACAATTACCTTCCATATTGCTAATAAAAAGATTGCAATCAACATGTTCAGCAATTCCACCTTCATTACATTCAAATGGCAGGGACCCAAGTAAAAATGTATATATTATCAATATTATTTTTTTCACTATAATACCCTTCCACATTGCTATTTCGATTTGCATCAATAAATACTGTATTTACACCTAATTACATACGGATGAATTGGGTCACCTATTTAAATCGTATGTTACATTGAATCATTGTACTTCATATCACTATCTTCCACAATGCAAATAACATAAAACAATTTCTACAATTTAACCTCATTATTTACGAATGACATAAAGACCCTCAGTCAAATCATTTATTTTCAAAAAATATATTGTGTTTTACAACACTACCTTCCATATGGTAATAATATTACCATCATAAAATTCAGCTTATTTACCTCATTACATACGAATGGCGTGGGACCACCAGGCGAATCGTATGTTACATCAAAATGTTGTGCTTCACATTACATATGAATGGTATAAAATCCCCCATTCAAATCATGAATTTTATCAGAAAATATATTATGTTTCACATCACTACCTTCCATATGGTAATAAGATTACCATATGGAAAATTTCTTATTTAACTCATTACATACGAATGGTGAGGGACACCCAGTCCAATCGTATGTTACATCAAAATATTGTGCTTCACATAATTACTTACACATTGCTAATAACAATACAATTATAAATGCAGCCATTGGCATAAAAACCCCCAGTCAAATCATATATTTTATAAACATATTATATTTTGTTTCATATCACCACCTTCCAACTGTTAATAAGATTACCATTTAAAAAATTCTTCTTTACCTTGCTACATACGAATGGCTAGGGACCCCCAGTCAAATCGTATGTTACATCAAAATATTGTGCTTCACATCACTACTTACACATTGCTAATAACAATACAATTATATATGCAGCCATTTCACCTCGTACTATTAGCATATGACCCCCCATGGAATCATATGTTAACACAAAATACTGTGTTTCACATCATGACCTTCAACATTGCCATCATAACATCCAGCAGTTCCACCTCATTACATACAAATGGATCCCATTCCAATCCTATGTTTCATCAAAAAGCATTGTTCTTCACAACCCTTTATCATGGCTGATAACATCAAGAAATTCTGCAATTTCACCTCAATACATACGCATAGCATGAGACACCAAATCAAATTGCACATTACAATAAAATGTTGTTCTTCACATTGATAATATATCAGCAGTTATACCTTGTTACATACAAATAGCATGGGATCCCCAGTTGAATCATATATTACAACAAAAATATGGTAATTCACATAAATACATTCCATATTTCTAATATGATTAGCATCAAATATTTAAGCAGTTTCACCTCATTACATACGAATGGCATGGTACCCCCTTTCAAATCGTATGTTTCAACAAAATATTGTGCAATACAGATACATTTATTTTTTTCATTAAAAAACAAATATAGAAAATGCATCATTATAAGATAATGCATCATTATAGGAAAACGACCTAACCCTGGCGACCTAACCTTACTACCAGCTCCCAAAAAGCTACTTATAAATCCTGGTTATACACTAATCCTGGTTATACGCTAACCCTAATTTAACGCTAACCATAATTTTACGCTAACCCTGGTTATACACTAACCCTGGTTATACGCTAACCCTAATTTTACGCTAATCCTGATTATACGCTAACCCTGGTTTTACGCGATTATACACAAAGCGGTTACACCCTAAGCGGTTACACCCTAAGCGGTTACATCCTAACCCTAAGCATTTAAAACATTACAGCTTACACCCTAAATGGTTAAAACCATAGCGGTTACACCCTAAAAAGTTTCAACATTACTGGTTTCACCCTACATTGTTACAACCTTATCAATTACAGCCTCAGTAGTTACATGCAAACCCTTAGTCATTACACAATAATCCTTAACAGTTAAAACTTAAGTTCTTTAACCCAAAACAAATACACCATAAATACTTAAACCATAAGCATTTACAGCCTTAATGGTTACAACCTTATCAATGTTACATTAATAGTTAAACTATTAATGTAAATATAGCTAAAAAAACAAATATAAAAAAATATTTGGTTTTATATTATCAATTAATATATGTACTTAATATACCAATATATACACATATAAAACCAAATTATGAAAATTTTTATGGCTAAATAATTCTCTCATACAAAAAAATATTTATGTTTGGAAAATATTTTAATCTCATCCATGTGATTAAAATATAAATCTAATCATAAAATACATATACTATACAATTATATTGTTTTAAAAAATTATGTCATTATCAGTATTATGTCCTACAACTTTTTGGTTCTAGGTTTTTCATAATGTAAGCATTATAATAACAAAAAATCCAGACTTAAAAATCCTCAAGAATTCTCTTGGAATACCACTAAATAATTGTAATTACAACCTTAGTGATTACAACCTAAATAGTGAAAATATTAGTGATTACAACCATAGCGGTTATAACCTAGTAAAATCTATATCAAAATATTATATATATATTATGAAATGTACATAAAATATTTTTCCCAAAATAAAAAAAAAAAATAATCATACAAGATATATTCATATTACATAATAGTGTCAAATAAAAAATTTTAATTAAAAATAAAAATTGGTAAAAAAATGGTTTTAT
>JFJP01029696.1_pt1 | contig 24554 bp, 21 predicted proteins | sample 431651 | NCBI WGS metagenome assembly JFJP01 (sample SAMN02602958, study PRJNA72255) | Microbial mat metagenome, whole genome shotgun sequencing project. | biome: fresh water; feature: sink hole; material: water; isolation source: purple microbial (photo- and chemosynthetic) mats found in...
CGAACAGGTTTCGGGTATCCACTGGTTTTGCCGAATCCGGTGGCCGAATCAAGGTCGATCACCCATTTGGGTCCCGACAGCTGAATGAACGCAAAAGAAAAAACAATTCTCCTATTGATCGTAACAGATTTGATACCCATTTTGTAATGGGCAATATGACGGTTTCCTCAAGTATTCGATTATTTGCGTACCGTTCCGGCCTTTTTCGACATTATCAGCTATGCCTCAGCCACTGTTTCCGGTTCGGTTGCCGACGTGGACACAGGTGGCCCAAGACGGCCCACCAGACACATTTTCCGCCAGGCACCGCTTCTCCAGCGCAAGATCACAATGATTCCGCGCACCCATTCATCCAATGCGAATCCAAGCCATACGCCGGCCAGTCCCAGCCCTGCGACAATGCCCAGGAGCCAGGAGGTCATCACGCCGACGCTCCACATCACGGAAATGGCCACGATCATCGTGAAACGGACATCTCCTGCACCTCTCAGGGAATTGGACTGGACAACATTCATGGCCCGTCCGATTTCAACGAGGAAATCGACGACCAGAATGGTTGCGCCCAATCGTATGATTTCCGGATTGTCCGTGAAAATGCCGATCAATTGACGACGGAAGAACATGGCGGTCAGAGAAAGAATCGCATTTGCCGCCAGACCCATGCGAAGATTGCTCCAGTTCCGCCTGTTGGCTTCTTCAAAACGTCCCGCACCGCTCAGGTGGCCGACCATGATCTGAGAGGCCTGGCCGATGGACAGGGCGAACACATACACGAAGAACACGATGTTCTGCACATAGACGCGCGCCGTGATGGCTTCCGCACCCAACATGCCGATCAGGTAGGTGCTGACCATCTGGGCGAATGCATAGGAAAAAAATTCGATGCCGGCTGGAAGACCCACCTTTACAATCTGCCTGATTTCCTTCGCGGGAAGCGGGATCAGATTCGCCGGAGACAAATTGATTCCGACTTTCTTTGTCAGGAGCCAAATCATGAGGAGAAATCCGCAAAAAGCGGCGAACACCTGGGAAAGGGCAACTCCCTGCACCCCTGATACCGGCAGGGGGATCGGTTGATAAATGATGAGCCAGTTGCCGGTCAGGTTGATGAGGTTCATGAAGAAGGCCATCAGCATGGGCAGCTTTGCCATGCCGTGGCTGCGTGCCACGGCGGACATCGTGGCAGTCATTGCCTGAATGAAGGAGGTTCCGCCGACAATCCGGAGGAAAAGGGTCCCGTCCGCCATCAGCTCAGGAGGCAGGTTCATCAGGACCATGACCGGTTCCGCAAACAGGAAGGCAAACAGGCTGAGCAGCATGCCCATGCCGCCGCTGAGCCAGACGGCCACCGCACCCACATGCTTTGCTTTTTTTTTCTGATTCGCACCCAGGTACTGATTGCTGATGATGGCCGACCCGGAGGCGGCCACGGAATAAATCATCAGGATCATATTGATGAACTGGGCAGCCACGCCGACTGCGCCAACCGCGTTGTCGGAAACCCGACCGAGCATGAAGACGTTGACGGTTCCCATGGCCATGCGGAGCGTATTCTCCAGCATGATGGGCATCGTGAGGGCAAGAAGGGACAATCCCGATTTCCTGGGGGGCATGGGAACCTCTTTCTGTCTGTGCGTGTTGTGGGCGCGATGCGGTCGCAGCAGGCCGCCAGTCGGAGGACAGCCAAGGCGAAGGGAAACAGGGTTCCTTTTTCCTACTTGGTATGATATCAGAAACAGCGCAGCATGAGAACAAAAAGTTGAATGCCGTGAAAAGCCATACTATCCATTTCACGGCCTTGTTTTCTGGGTATGAACTCAACGTGCAAGACCGCTCAGGCTTGAGTCGAAGAGGAATTTCCCTATGGAATCTTTCGGTGGCATGCCATCCTCTGAACAGTACTTGAAGACGGACGCGGTTTTGCCGGCCGATGCAAGCACAGGTTTCCTGTCGGCTGTTGCGCTTCCGGAGGCGGATATATGAATGATAACGGGAGAAACTGGCGCGTTCATCTTGCGGGAATCCTCGGTGTTACGGCCCTCGTTGTGCTTTTGTATTTCATGAGCCGGTTCAGTTACCTGCTCTTTCATTCCCTGATTGAGTTTTTCAGCATTGCCATCGCATTCACCGCTTTCATGGTGACCTGGAATGCCCGGAAGTATATCCGGAACTCCTATCTCCTGCTTGTCGGGTATGCATACCTGTACATTGCCGTTCTGGACCTGTTCCATACACTTTCCTACAAAGGCATGAGCATCTTCACGGATTATGATTACTATGCGAACCAATTGTGGATTGGGGCACGTTTCTTCGAAAGTGTCGTCTTGGCCGGGGCTTTGCTGCTTGCCGGCCGAGAACGCAGTTTTTCAGCCTGGCTGCCCAATGTGGTCTACGGGGCGATTACCTTGCTGATTCTTCTTTCCATCTTTGTCTGGCGGGTTTTTCCGATTTGCTTCATAGAGGGTGTCGGGCTGACCCCATTCAAGAAAACAGCGGAATATGTCATCTCCGGCATCCTTGCTGTAGCCATTTTATCCCTTTTTCGACGACGAACCGTACTCTCGCCCGACTGTTTCAACCTTCTGCTTGCGTCCCTCATCCTGACCATTCTGTCGGAATTGTGCTTCACTGCCTACAAGAACAATTATGCCTTCATCAACCTGGTTGGACATTATCTGAAGGCCGGGTCATTTTATACAGTCTATCGCATCCTGATCGTCAAGGGGATCCGTGAACCGTATGACCACATATTCCGTGAAATGACGGAAAACCAAAAAACATTGAGATATCAGAATGAACAACTGACAGAAGTCTCGATCCGGGACGGCCTGACGGGACTTTTCAATTACCGGTGCATCCGGGAACGCCTGATGGATGCCCAACACCGTCATGCAAGGTATGGAGAACCTTTTTCCATCCTGATTTTGGACCTGGACAGGTTCAAACTGGTGAATGACACGCAGGGTCATATTGTGGGGGATGCGGTACTGAAGGAGTTCAGCGGGCTTCTGACTGATTCACTTCGAAACTTGGACATCGCCGGACGCTACGGTGGAGAGGAATTTCTCGTGATTCTTCCGGGAACCGGCAAGGAAGGAGCAAGAGCAGCTGCGGAGAAGATTCGTCTGAATGCGGAAGCGCATACCTTCGTCAACGAGGTCCGCATGACGGTCAGCATCGGGGTTGCCTCCTATCATGAGGGGGGTCCCGATGAATTCATTTCACAGGCCGACGCCAACCTGTACATGGCCAAACATGCAGGCAGAAATCGGGTTGCAGGCTGAGTTCTTTTGATATAATCATGAAAGCAGCCTTGCGTGGTCGTCATGCAGGCTGCACCGATACGATACGGCGCGGGAGGAATCATATGGATGTATCAATCAAGCCTGTTTCGGCCGACAATCTGGAGGACTGGCTGAGCTTCTTTGACAAGGACGCATTCAGTGACAATCCGGACTGGTCGTTCTGCTATTGTGGATTCTATTTTTTTCTGGATGATGTTTGGAATGTCAAGACGAAAGAAGAAAACCGGGCGGATGCCATCAACCATATCAAGTCCGGGAAAATGCAGGGATACCTTGCCTATCAGGAAGGAAAAGTGGTCGGCTGGGTCAATGCGGCAGACAGGCTTTCCTTCGAACGGCTTTGCAGCCAGCCTGGTTTCCTGGAATCAGGGGAGTTCAGGATTCCGGAGGATCCCTCCTCCGGACCCGGCGGGAGCGGGAAGGCAATTGTCTGCTATCTGATACGACCTGATATGCGAGGCAGAGGCATCGTCTCGGCCTTATTGGCAAGAGTTGTCCTGGATGCGGCAGCGGAAGGTTTCTCCTATGTGGAAGCTTATCCCGTCAACCATGCATCATCCTGTGCGGAACACTACCACGGACCGGCATCCCTGTATGAGAAGGCCGGATTTCAGAAAGTTCTGTCGTTTCCGGAAGTTGACGTCTGGCGCAAGCTTCTATGACCGGTTGCGCAGGGAGGATGGGTACGGTATGAAGAGAGATGAGATGCAGACGGTCACCCCGGAAATCCGCGCCTATCTCGACCGAATCGGTTTTCAGGGTCCGCTCGATGGCAGCGCACAAACCCTGGCTGCCTTGCAGCAGGCGCATGTCACCTCCATCCCATGCGGCGTCACCGCGTCCTGAAGGTAATGGCTGACGGCATGCCTTGGCTTTGCGATGTCGGGGTCGGCGGCCCGTGCCCGCTGCGCCCGCTTTGTCTGCAGGAAGGAATCGAACAGCATCAGGGTGATGAGTCGTATCGTCTTGCGAAGGACCCCTTTCTGGGAGGGGTGGTCGAGGAGCTGCGAAAAGGGGATTGGTCGCACTACTATTCCTTCACGGAGGAAGTCCAGCTGCCGCTGGATTACGTGATGCCGTCCTATTGGTGCGAACACGCGCCCGACTACATCTTCACGCAAAGCATCATGGTATCCGTCCGCACGCCCGATGGACGCATCACTGTATCGGGAGACGAAATCCGCATGTTTTCCAGGAACGGCGTGAAGGCATTCACCCCTTCATCGGAAGCGGAGCGGGTCGCCGCCTTGCAGGAATGGTTCGGGATAGTTCTGGATTGAAGGGATGGAACAATCATCCATTCACACAATGGAATCAACCATGATGCGCTCACAGTCCTTCGTGAAAACCCCAGGGATTTTTCCTTGAAAGGGGGAGATCCGCACATTTTCAAAGGTGATGTCCTGCACACCCTGCAGCAGCAGCCAGCAAACCTTACCTTCAGGCAACCTGGCGATCTGCGCACCGGGGCTGGCGTCGACAAGCCTACCTTTGATGCCGATGTTTTCACTTTCTTTCAGTTCCATGCTGATGTTGCTGAAAAACACGTCGTGGACGTTGTCACCTTCTCCGACGAGGCCTATGACATTTTCACCGGTGCAGACAAGGTTCTGGAACCGGATGTTTCGCACGCTGACCGGGAAGAATCGGTCGGGAACCGGTCTGGCATAGTTCGCCAGATGGTTCTTCGTTGCGATGATGGCCACCGGTTCTCCATTGCCCCACCAGTTGCCTGCCCGGATTCGCGTATCAAGACGCATGTTGCTGACGAGAACGTTCTCCACAAGGCCCGTCCTGGAGCTTGTCATGATGCAGAAGGCACGGTTGCTGTCGAGTATGAGGCAGTTGCTGATGGCCACATTGCGCACGATGGAGTGCATGTATCCGACCACGATGGCCTTCGAACAGGACTTCAGGATGCAATCCGAAATGATGATGTCTTCACACGGTTTGTCCCAATCCGTGATGCAGGACAAGGCGATGCAATCGTCTCCAGCCGTAATGTTGCATTCCCGCACGAACACCTTTCTGCAGCTGCAGAAATGCATGCCATCGTTGTTCGGCAGGATTTCACTGTTGTCGATGGTCAAGCCCGTGACCCGGATGTCTTCGCACTCCACGAAAGACATCGTCCAGCAGGGGGCGTTGATGATTCGGATGCCTTCGATGCGCAGCCGCGTGCAGCGAAGAAAGAAGATCGGCTGGTTCGGACGCTGCCCGATCGGCCGTGTGCATTCACCCTTCTGCTTTTCCGTCAGTTCGAAACCGCAATCTGGGACATTGGCCTGCGTCATGTCATAGAAAGCTTCGCCATTGAGGTCGATGGTGCCTTCGCCGGATATCCGGATATCCGTCTGATCCATGGCATACAGCAGAGAAAGGGTTTTGCCCATTTCATTGTGATCATAGCCGTAAAACGGGTAATCCGCTATGTCCGGGGAACCTTTCAGGATGGCGCCTTTTTCGAGGTACAGCGAGGCACCTCCGAGATTCAGGGTGCCGGTCAGGAATTCTCCAGCCGGGATGACGACCGTAGCACCATGATTCGCTGTGGCGGCATTCAGGGCAGCTTGAATTTCCAAAGTCTGGAGGATGCCGGTATTGGGTACGGCACCATATTCAAGAATGTTGATCCGGTTCATGGGAACCTCCTGTCGTTCATGGGCGTCATGTAAGAGCTGACCAGTCCTTCTGTGCATCTGGAGGAAAGTGGACACGATTTCGCTGCGCTTATCTGCTTTGCAGCACTTCTTTACTGTAGCGGCAAGTTCCATGCCAATCGTACCATCTTCCGCGTCGATTTTCAAAGTGAGCATGTTGCCAGGCTGGGTATTTGCACGATCCGGAATAGGACTTGGACCCAATGAAAGAGCAATGAAAGGGCAAGCATGAAATGAAGCGGAGGGCCTTGATTCTTCCATAATGGATAGTATAATGGAAGTATAGGTCAAAGAAAGTCAAAGACTAATACTAAGAGAAATGAAATAGCTGGGAATGAAAACATCACAAGCCCGTCACGACAAATCCATTCTTGTCGATTCCTACACCAAACAAGAACCCTACCCCGTTGGAGGTGAAACAAAATGGACCTGAACCGGCTGACACAGAAGTCCCAGGAAGCCCTGATGCAGGCTGAAACCAAAGCCTTGCGCTATGGAAACCCGGAAATCGACGCATCCCATCTGCTCCTTGCGCTTTTAGAACAGCAGGAAGGGCTGATTCCCCGCATGCTGACCTCGATGGGCGTGGAGCTAGCGGCCGTTGCCCGGCAAACAGAGGCCATTCTGGAGGCGTCGCCCCGCATGTCCGGCCCTGGCCGGGAATCCGGGAAAATCTATATTTCTCGCCTGACGGATCGCGTTCTCCTGAAGGCAGAGGATGAAGCCGGCCATATGAAGGACGAATTCGTTTCCGTGGAGCATTTGTTCCTCGGGATCCTGGATGAATCGCGGGGTACGAAGCTTGCTGATTTGTTCAAAACTTTTGGCATCACCCGGGACGGGGTTCTGCAGACCCTTGCCAAGGTTCGTGGAAACCAGAGAGTCACGAACGATACCCCGGAAACCACGTACGAGGCACTGGCCAAGTATGGTCGGGAACTGGTGGCGGACGCACGGGAAAACCGGTTGGATCCGGTCATCGGACGTGATGAGGAAATCCGGCACGTCATCCGCATCCTGTCCCGCAAGACGAAGAACAATCCTGTGCTCATCGGGGAACCGGGCGTCGGCAAGACGGCCATCGTCGAAGGCCTCGCCCACCGGATTGTGCGCGGGGATGTGCCCGAAGGGCTTCGGGACAAGAAGATCTTTTCCCTGGACATGGGCGCGCTCGTGGCCGGTGCGAAATACCGCGGCGAGTTCGAAGAGCGGCTCAAGGCCGTGCTGCAGGAAATCCGCAACAGCAACGGCGAAATTCTGCTGTTCATCGACGAGCTTCATAATATTGTCGGCGCGGGCAAGGCCGAAGGATCCATGGACGCTGGCAACATGCTCAAGCCCATGCTGGCCCGGGGGGAATTGCACTGCATCGGTGCCACCACATTGGATGAATACCGCAAGCACATCGAAAAGGATGCCGCACTGGAACGCCGCTTCCAGCCCGTACTGGTGGAGGAGCCGGACGTGGCGGACACCGTATCGATCCTGCGCGGTCTGAAGGAGCGCTTCGAGGTGTTTCATGGCGTGAAGATCCATGACAGCGCGCTGGTTTCGGCTGCTGTGCTCTCGAACCGCTATTTGCCGGACCGCTTCCTGCCGGACAAGGCGATCGATCTCGTGGATGAGGCCTGTGCCCTGATTCGCACGGAAATGGATTCCATGCCGGCGGAACTCGATGAGGTATCGCGGCGTGTGATGCAGCTGGAAATTGAGGAATCCGCCTTGAAAAAGGAGACGGATTCCGCGAGCCGGGATCGTCTTGCCCATCTGCAGAAGGAGTTGGCCGACCAAAAGGATCGCATGGCCACGATGAACGCCCAGTGGGCGAACGAAAAGGAGGCCATTCACCATTTGAGCGATCTCCGGCGTGAGTTGGAGCAAACCCATCAGCTGGTTGAGAAGGCTGAACGGGAGTATGATCTGAACAAGGCTGCCGAACTGAAATATGGCCGGCTTCCGCAGCTGGAGGCACAACTCCGGGAAGAGGAGAAGCGGATCCGCGAAGGGGAAGCGAAGGCGACTCTGCTGCGCGAGGAGGTTGACGAGGAGGAAATCGCCCGCATCATCTCGCGCTGGACCGGGATTCCCTTGGCACGCCTTGTGGAGGGCGAACGCGAAAAGCTGCTGCACTTGGACGAGACGCTGCACAAACGCGTCATTGGACAGAATGAGGCCGTGGAACGTGTGGCGGATGCCATTCTGCGCGCGCGCGCCGGCATCCGGGATCCGCGCCGGCCCATCGGATCGTTCCTGTTCCTCGGACCCACCGGCGTGGGCAAGACCGAACTGGCAAAAACCCTTGCGATCAGCCTGTTTGACACCGAAAAGAACCTGGTGCGCATCGATATGAGCGAGTATATGGAAAAACACGCGGTGTCGCGTCTCATTGGCGCGCCTCCCGGCTATGTAGGCTACGATGAAGGGGGCCAGCTGACGGAGGCCGTGCGCCGAAAACCTTACAGCGTGGTCCTGCTGGATGAGGTGGAAAAAGCGCATCCGGATGTGTTCCATGTGCTGCTGCAGGTGCTGGATGACGGACGCATCACGGATTCACAGGGCCGGACGGTGGACTTCAAGAACACGCTGGTCATCATGACCTCGAATATTGGTTCGTCCTACCTGCTTGAGGGGATCGACCCGTCGGGACATGTTTCGGAATCCGCGCAGCAGGCCGTGATGGGCGAACTGCGCAGACACTTCCGACCGGAGTTCCTGAATCGGTTGGATGACATCGTCTTCTTCAAGCCTTTGACTGAATCGGAAATCGGGCAGATTGTGGGGTTGATGGTTGATGAGCTGCGCGATCGGCTGGCGGAACGCCGCATTGCCATTCGCCTGATGCCCGGAGCTGTGGAACGGATTGTTCAGGAAGGGTACGATCCCGTTTATGGAGCAAGGCCGCTGCGCCGGTACATCCAGCGCCACTTGGAGACGTTGATTGCCCGAATGCTGATTGGCGGCGGAATTCCGGACGGGGCAACCGTGACGGTGGATACGAAGCGGAATGGGGAGACGGGGCTGGAGGAACTGGACGTGACATGGGGCATGCCTCCCGGTTGACAGACATCCGAATGATACAGTTCTGATGAGACTGTCGAAAGGGAATCATCGCCTCCCGGCATCTTCCTGCAGGTATTTTTTCACGCCGCTCCACAGATAACCCTTTGCGAGCTCATCGACATCCCAAGGGATTGACGGGGGCTCTTTTTTTTCAAGGTCGGACAGGCTGAACCCTTCCGGAATGACGACGAATTTGCCGATTCCGGGTGTGAGTGCTTTCACCGGACAGAGATAGAGGCAGGAAAGGCAAAGATGACATTCCTTGCCGAATCGGGGGCGGGAAAATTCGGCAGGGGAATGGAAAGAGCCTTCAGGGCAATGAGGGGATCCTTCACGGGAATGGGAAGATCCTTCAGGGGAACGCGAAGAGCCGGAAGGGAGAAGGGATTTTCCGGCAACGGAAGAAGCAATTGATTCGGCTGCCTGTCCGGATGATTGATCTCCCGTCATCCGGATATTTCCCGCCGGACAGTTTCGTGCACAGAGTCCGCATCCGGTGCAGGCCTCAGACACCCGAATCCGGTGGCCGAAGGACTTTGCGCCTGCCTTTTCCATTTCACCGAGAAAGGAAGTGAAACGGTCCACGGGACCAGGCCGAGTCCGTTTGGAGAGTCCTTGCGCCAGGGCCCGCACGATCCGGTCCAGCTTTCCCGGGAGCACATCCAGGAGCATCAGCGCAAGCGGCTCCCGGGTGGAGACAATCCAGTTGGAAGGCATGACGATCATATCCTCATAGTCCACCCGGTAGCCTTTCCGCTCCAGGCGGGAGATGGCAGAGCATCGGCATGCTTTGTTCGGAAATACTTCTCCACCGCCCGAGACGGACAGCACGAGGGCAGGTGTCCCGTCGGCCTGCGGCAATCGCTCAAGCCAATCATACACGGCCGCCGGGGCGTTGCAGGCATGAACCGCGAACAGGAGGACCAGCCGCTTGTGCGGTTGACAGGAAAGGTCCGCACCGGAGCGGATTCGGATACACTGTGCCGAAGCGCCCGCGGCTTCAAATCTGTCGGCAAGCAGATGGGCGACTTTCCCGGTGGTGCCGGTGCCGCTGTAGTAGGCGAGGGTGACGGGGCCGGTTTGGTTGTGATTCATGCAGGCCACTCCTTGGCAAGCTTTGTCGGGAACAGCATTAGGCCATTCCTTGGCAAGCTTTGTCGGGAACAGCATTCATCCCCCGTCGGTCTTCAGCGCGGTTGAATGCTGTTCTCCTGTCTTCCCGCTTTATACGACACCAGCAGGCTGTTTGTTGCAGTGGCGCCGATCCAGCCTATCAGGAACATGCCGGCGAGCACAAGCTGCGGGAAAGCCAGGTCGAATACGGTGACATGCTTGATCACGATACCGGTCAGCGCCCAGGCCACCACCATCGCGAACGGCCGGTCACCCTGCAGGTAGAGACGAACACTCGCCAGCACGGCGGCAATGACCATCAGCAGCAGGGTCCAGAACCATTCGGGAATGCCGGACCCCTTCCAGCCCAGGCTGACAAACAAGGTCGTGGCATTCGCGATGGTCGCCACGGAAATCCAGCCCAGATAAACGGAGAACGCATGGTTGCAGAGCCATTTCTGCCTCCCTTCCGGTTTTTCGGCGAACAGCCGCTGCGTGATGAAAACCAGACAGAGAAGAATGGCGATCATCAGAAGCAGGGAACCCAGAATCAGGTCATGATGCCAGAGAAGGATCCACAGCGCGTTGGCAAAGGAGGAGGCGGCAAAAAGCCACCCGATCTGCAGAACAACGTCTTCATGATGCCCGGACCCTTTGGTGAACAATCCGAACTGATACAGGAGGAACAAACCGAGCATGAGGTAGATGAGCCCCCAGATGGCAAAAGTGATGCCCGCGGGTGCGAACAGGTTGGCATATTTGTCCGACACACCACCGGTGGTCTGGTTGTTGATGGGCAGGATGTTGGCCAGCGCGTTGAGGATGACCATAATCAGATAGGCAGCAACATTGATGACTTGCAGAATCAGAATCTTCTGTTTTCTCTTGTCCATGATGACCTCCCTTGAATGATTTGTCCCCAGGTTCCCCTGAATGATTTGATCCCGGGGTTTCCCCATCACCGATACTTACCTCTGTCACGGAGATTGTATCGGACAAGTTGGCTGATTCGGACATTGGGAAATCATGTCGGAAGGCACAACCCTCGGAAGTCCCGTTTTCCCCCGTTGACACCTGTGCGCATATGTATTAGAGTATGATTCCACCTGCCGCGCGCCCTGCCTGCGCCGCCACCCCCAGGAGGAAATATGCCGGAAAAGCAGAACCAGCCTGCAGAACAGAAACAGCCTGCCATCCGCCGTCATCCCGATTGGGAACCCGAACTCGCCCATCTCAGCTACACCCTCGATCTCGTTGCCCAATCCCTGACGGAATCCGAAAAAACCAAACGCAGCATAGACAGTGAAGTGAATCGGCTGAAGGAAACCGGCGATCCGGACTCTTCGATCGACTATGTCGACCTTTCCGTGAACCTGCTGGTCCAGGGGTCGCTGGATCTCAAGCTGCGCAATCTGCACGAGGCATCCCGCAAGCCGTACTTCGCCCGTGTCGATTTTCAGGAAGATGGCGCGAAAAGCGCGGAACAGTATTACATCGGCAAAATGGTCCTCATCCGGGAAGACGACATGCGACCGGTCATCATCGACTGGCGCGCGCCCGTGGCGTCCCTGTATTATGAAGAACGACTCGGTGACGCCCATTATCTGGCCCCCCGCGGCGATGTGAAGGGTCAGATGACCCTCAAGCGCCAATATACGATCGAGAACGCCGAGATGCGGAATCTCTTCGACATCGACATCACCACGAACGACACGTTCCTGCAGTCCTACCTAGGCGCCAATGCGGACAACCGCCTGAAGGACATTGTCTCGACCATCCAGGCGGAACAGAACCGGATCATCCGCGCCGACATGTGGACACCGCTCATCGTACAGGGTGCGGCCGGGTCGGGCAAAACCACCATTGCCCTGCATCGCATCGCGTATCTGGTCTATACCCATGAGAAGACGTTCAAGCCGGAAGCATTCATGATCATTGCGCCGAACACGCTCTTCCTGAACTACATCTCGGAAATCCTCCCGGAACTCGGTGTCGACCGTGTCCGACAGACCACCTTCGAGGATTTTGCCATGGACCTCATCGGAAAGCGCTTCAAGCTGCGTGATCCGAACGAGAAGCTGATGGTGCTGGCGGAGAACAGGGATCCGGTCTGGGCGAACCGTCTGGCTGAAGCTTCCCGATTGAAAGCCTCCACCCGATACAAGGTTCTGCTGGACCGTTTCATGGATGAGATGGAAAGTGAAATGCTGCCGGATCGGGATTTCTCGATCCTCGGCGAAGTGCTGATGAGCCGGACAGAACTTGTGAAGCTCTTTACGGTGGAATATCGTCGGTGGCCGGTGAAGAACCGCCTGGAAGAGTTGAAGAAGCACATGGTCACCGCTGCGAAACGCCGCAGGAATGCGCTGGCCGCCAAGGTGGAGCGGGATTGCCAGAGCCTCATCGAGAAAATCAAGGCGGGTGAAGGCTCCGACACGGACAAGCGGCTTCAGATCATTGCCGCCTATGATGAGCGGGATCAGAAGCATCATCATCTGCAGAAGGATGTCACAAAGACGATTTCCGACCACCTCGCCGGCATCATGAAACCGCAGGCGTACGATTGGTACAAGCGCTTCATCGACTGGCTCGGGGACCATGCGGCCAACGAGGATGAAGCATTTGTCGCCGAATGGTCCGCGAAGGTTCTGGCGGAAAAGAAGATCGAACTTGAAGATCTGGCTCCGCTCATCCATCTTCGATACCGGGTTCATGGACTTGACGAGAAAATTCCCGTCCGTCATATCGTGGTTGACGAAGCCCAGGATTTCAGCGCCTTTCAATTCGATGTCATCCGGCGCATCATCCCGGACAGTTCTTTCACCATCCTCGGCGATCTCTGCCAGGGCATCCATTCCTACCGAAGCCTGTCCAACTGGCAGGAGATTCAGGAACAGGTCTTTCAGGATCGGCGCAGCGAGGTGCTGACCCTGGAGCAGAGTTATCGTACCACGGTGGAAATCATGGATGCGGCGAATCTGGTGGCGGAACGCATGAACATTCCGGGCGTCTTGAAGGCGAAGCCGGTCATCCGGCACGGGGAGGCTGTAATCCTGCAGCTGCATGGACCGGAGAAGGTGGGAAGGCCGATCTGCAAAGTCATCGCGGACCGGCTGCATGAATTGCAGGGCAGAGGCATGAAACTCCTCGCGGTCATCGGAAAAACGCTGGAGGAATGCCGTGAACTCCATAAGCTGCTGGTGAAGGATGTTCCGGAGATTCGTCTGATCACCGGCGCGGAAGGGGAATACGGCGGCGGGGTGATGGTGGTGCCCGCGCATCTTTCGAAGGGACTTGAATTCGACGGGGTCATCCTCGCGGATGCCGGCGCGGAACGGTACACGGAGAACCTGATTGACGAAAAGCTGCTGTATGTCGCGCTGACGCGGGCCATGCACATTCTGGACATTCATTGCTTCGGAGCGCCCTCTCCGCTGCTGCTCGGTCTGCCGATTTTGCAAAACTGACGGGACCCGTTATAATGGGAACAGGTGAACACGATCGATGCAGGGGCTGACAGTCCTTCATCGAACCGTGTCGTGACATCAGGCGTATGCTCCGAGACCCGGAATGCGGCACACCGTGCTCCGGTCTTTCCGGATCAGGGTTTCATGGTGTACCGGAAGGCTGTGCTCGCATGGCTCTACGACCAGCCGGTACCGGATTCCGGACAGGAGGTGCTAATGGTCCAGGCCAAACAGGGTACGAATCCCCGTCGGATGACCATCGGACTGCTACTTGCCGTTCTGATTCTTTCCGCAGGGTGTGGCCGTACTGTGAAAAACGACGAAGGACAGGCAACCGATCCGCCTGGAAAATCCGAGGCTGTCAATCCGACCCCTGACCCGGGGTATGTGACGCCTGGTACAGCAGATACCGATCCCAAAGCAACGGAGAACCCGGGCGGTGAAAGCGGGGTTGACGGAACAATTGGCGAAAAGCCGGTTCCGGAGCCTGAGGCAGGCCTGAAGCCGGTTCCTGCCTCTACGGAAGCGCTTTCAGTCTTTCCCGGCGTCCTTCGCACGATGGTCATGAACAAGGAAGAAATCGTTGCCTTGCTTGGTGACGATTATGAGACCTATGACAATGTTTCCCAGGCTTACAGCGTATATTCCTGGAACACCCTGAATCTCGTGCTGGAGTATGACAGCATTTCCGGGAAACTGCGTGTGCTTCGGGTGGGGGACCGCACCATCTTTCTGGACGGAGCCTCTTACAGCCAGGCTGACTTGAATCGTGACGGCATCCTTGAGGGCATATGTGCCTATGAGGATTTGCGGGACCAGTTCGCCATGGAAGGAATCGGAGCCGATCCGACCAATCGGCGCGAGGGGCATGTCGTCGTGATGGACGAAGCCACCGGAGAGTCCCTGGGCGAGAGCATGACTCGACCGTTCGGCGGGTTTTCCATGTTGTCGTTTCTGACCGCCTATGGAGCGGAAAAGGAATGCCTCATCTTACTCGATACCCAGGCTGAGTGGGAATGCGACGTTTTGGCGTATGCGAACAGGCAGCTTGTCAGCATGCTGCCGCCGGAACCGCTTCAGATGGCGGAACAGGCTGTTGTGAAGATGGATGCGGGCACTTCGGACCGGGTGAAGCTTTCCGTGGAATCGGTCGGACTCTCGTTCGACTGCCTCATGCCGCAGCGGCTCTACGAAGCGCTTGAAGCCGGGCAGACGTTCAAGTTCCGGTTCGGCATGAACCGCAAGCCTGTTGTCACCGATGACGGACTGACGCTCCGACTGCGCAACTCTCTCCAGGTTCTCCTGGGAAATGCGGCGGATTTGACGGGAACGCAGATTGGCCGATACATTGATCTCGGACAAGTGACGCAGGAATACCGATATGTTGGTCTTGGGAAATGGACACTGCTCCAGACGGGTGGCGCGCCGAAGTATGCTGCGGCTGATCAGGGCGGGAATGTCGCAATCGAGGATCTGCGTGTGGGGCAGGCGGTGCTGTTCGCCTCTTTGTACGACTTTACGGACACGTTCGGTCTTGACCCGGATGCGTATGCGGATGTGGACCTGATCGGGGGCATCACGTTCGAATCGGATGGCATGCGCATCAGTGTCATCAACGCAAGAATTGCCAATATTGTCCTGGAGGGAAACTGTACGCTCGAAACGGCGCGGGGCCTTGCTGTCGGGGATTCCCGCGGGGAAGCGCTTGAAAAATACGGTCATCCCGATATCGGCTATTTCGAGGACCGGAGCTGGACATACTGGTTTTATCGGGATTTTGGAGATGGAAGCGAACGGATTCTCTCTCTGGACAGTTTCACATTTGAATTCGAAGGGGATCGGGTTGCCCGGATTGCCTTGAATGCGTATATTCCGATAGATTGATCCGTGACCGGCAATTGAACCGGCAGGCAAAGAAAGCTTTCATGACAAGTGGCCAGTGACCACGGGAATCCATCACAAAGGCACTGTCTGGAAACCGAAAAAGGCATCAGGAGGCGCTTCATGAACTGGATGTACAAGCTGGAACGGAAATACGGGCGATATGCCATACACAATCTCGTCAAATATCTCGTAGTGCTCAACGCGGCAACATTTGCCGTCATGTTCGTGATGACCGCCGAGGTTCGGGCGATCATGTACAATGCTTTGGCGCTCATTCCGTCCATGCTGTTCAAGGGGCAGATCTGGCGCCTTTTCACTTATGTCATTCTGCCGGAGACACTCAGTCCGCTCTGGGCGGCACTGTCCCTCTATCTGTTCTACATCATCGGTACGGCACTGGAACGCAACTGGGGCGCCTTCCGGTTCAACCTGTTCTATTTCATCGGCGTGCTGGGAACCACACTCGGGGCATTGATAGTCGGTCTGGTGATGCCCGGATTCCCCGCGACTACCGCCACCTACCTGAACTTGTCCTTGTTTCTGGCATTCGCCACCCTGTTTCCGGATTACGAACTGCTGATTTTCTTTGTCCTGCCTGTCAAGGTGAAGTGGCTTGGCTGGCTGCAAGCGGCGTTCGTTGGCTTCACCATCGTGCAGAGCATTTTTGCCGGCCAGTGGGTGATGGCCGTCGCGCCAATTGTTTCCCTGCTCAACTATCTGTTGTTCTTCGGCCCTGACCTCTACAAGGGCATGCATCTGAAACGCCGTGTCCATCACAATCGCCGCCGCTTCTTCGACGAAGTGAACCAGGCCCGCATCGAACGGGAGGCCAGACAGAAGCACGACGACAATATCCGCAGGTTCTGACAAGGAGGCAATATGAGCGCCAGCAATGTCATCGAAATCCGTAACCTGACCAAATACTACGGCAAAAAATCACGCGGGATCCTTGATGTCAGCTTTGATGTGATGGAAGGCGAAATCTTCGGATTCATCGGCCCGAACGGGGCCGGCAAGTCCACGACCATCCGGACACTTCTTTCCCTCATCTATCCGACCAGCGGCAGTGCGACGATCTTCGGCAAGGATTGCATTCGGTTCGGCCATGAAATCCGCCGGCACATCGGCTACCTGCCATCGGAAGTTTTTTATTATGACAACATGAAGGTACTCGATCTCCTCAAGTATTCCGCCTCTTTTTACGGGAAGGTCGATATGAAGCGGATCGAAGAACTTTCCACCATCATGGATTTGGACTTGAACCGGAAGATCGATGACCTCAGCTACGGCAACAAGAAGAAGGTCGGCATTGTTCAGGGTCTGCTTCATAATCCGAAACTCATCATCCTGGATGAACCCACCAGCGGACTCGATCCACTGATGCAGCAGAAGTTTTTTGATCTTGTCCAGCTGGAGAACAGGAAGGGCGCCACCATCCTGATGTCCTCCCATATCCTGCCCGAGGTTCAGAAACTCTGTTCCCGCGTCGCCATCATCAAGGAAGGCCGAATCATGAAAATCGAGGACATCCGCACCCTGCGAAACACGGCCTACAAAAAAATCGCCGTCTCGGCGGAAACCGATCTGCAGGCCGATTTTGCAAAAATGGCCGGTGTTACGAATTGTCAGCGGATCGACCAGGAAGTCACATTCCTCTTCAAGGGTAATGTCAACGATCTTGTTCAGGTGCTGGGAACACGGTCTCTGCAGAATCTGACGATCGAGGAGCCGGACCTTGATGAAATTTTCCTGCATTACTACCAGGCTGACGCCTGATGTTTTGCGGTGAATCATCATCGGGCTGATGCCTGATGCCTTCCCTGGAATCATCATCAGGCCAAGACCTGATGCGCGGCCATGAATCATCATCGGACAAGGAGGCGGATCCAAATGCAAATTTTCAGGATGGAACTCTGGCGTTCCTTGAGGTCCTGGGTCTATTACACGGCAAGTCTGATAGCAATTCTTGTGATTTTCCTGACTTTTTTCATGACATTCCGGGAAGACGCAGCCTTGCTGGATGAACTTCTTCAGAACTTCCCGCCTGAATTCCGTGCGGCTTTCGGGTTTGCCAATGTGGATCTGTCCCAAATTGAAGGATATCTCAGCTTCATCTTCAGTTATCTGGTTCTGATCGGAGCGGTGTATGGGATGAAACTCGGTGTTTCACTGCTTTCCGAGGAGTCACGCAGGAAAACAGCGGATTTTCTTCTGTCCAAACCGGTCCGGCGCGATCAGGTTTTCCTGGCAAAGTTCAGCGCGGCGATGGTGTGCGTCATCGTGCAAAACCTCCTTCTCTTTGCAGCCGGTCTTGCGCTCATACCCATTCTGGTACGCGAGTCGTACGACATCGGTATTTTCGCGCTTTTATCCTTTTCCGTCCTGCTGGTCCAGTTGTTTTTCATCGGACTGGGTCAGGTGATTGCCTCGGCTGTCCAGACCCTCAAGCAGGTCATGCCGATAGCCTTGGGCGTCGTATTCTTTTTCTTCATCATCGAATTGATCAATCAATCGCTGCTGGAGAAGGCATTGACATACCTGACCCCGTTTTCCTACTTCAAAGGTGCATCCATCCTGCATCTCCATGGTTATGACACGTCCTATCTGCTTTCGGATATTGTGGTCTTTCTGGTCCTGACGCTGCTGGCCGCATGGCTGTACCGGCGGAAGGACATCCACGCGACCTGATGGAGGTCCGGGCGTCCCTGATGGGGATCCCGGAGACAGATGGAGGTCCTGGCGGGAACATTGATCCGCCTGCCTTGAGGGAGGTTATGACATGAACATTGTCCTGCGTGAATTGCGTGCCCATCTGCGGTCCTTCCTGATTTGGGCCGGAACCATGGTTTTCCTCATATTTGCCGGCCTGATGAAATACAGCGCCTTTCAGAAAACAGGGGAAGCCGTCAATGAGATTTTTGATTCGCTTCCGGCTGGATTGCAGGCCATCCTCGGGATGGATGCGGAGATGGATCTGACATCGATCGGCGTGTTCTACAGCATTTTCTTTCTATACTTCCTGCTGCTGATGTCGGTTCACAGCACCATGCTCGGTGCCTCCATCATTGCCAAGGAGGAACGGGACAAAACCGCTGATTTCCTCCTGGTCAAACCGATCCGCCGCAGCCGGGCGGTGACGGCGAAAGTTATAGCCGCCCTGATCATGATCTTCCTGTTCAATCAGATCACGTTTCTTGTCTCGGCAGTGATGGTCGGACAATACAATCTGACGGGAGTGTCCCTGACGGGTCCCATCTTCCGGTTGATGGCCATTCTCAGTGCCGTTCAGATTCTGTTTCTTGGCATCGGGCTGTTTCTCGGTGCCTTTGCCAGAAATGCCGAACGCGCTTCCGGCATCGGGACAGGCATCATCCTCGGGACATTTCTTTTGAAAATCCTGATCGAAATCAATCAGGATTTTGAAGGACTCACCTTTCTTTCGCCTTTCAGTTACTTCAATGCCTATGAAATCATGTTCGACGGCGCCATTCCATTCGGCTACGTCGTATTGTGCATCGGGACGGCCATATGCGGGATTGCGGGCACCTACCTCGTGTATCGAAAGCGCGACCTGCGAAGCTAAGGCGCCGGAAGAAAATTACCTGCTCTTTTCCCGAAAAGAATGGCGAGTTTGGCCATTGTTTTCGGGAATTCATAGAGCAGGTTATTTCCTTCCAAGCCTAAGGCGCCGGAAGAAAATTACCTGCTCTTTTCCCGAAAAGAATGGCGAGTTTGGCCATTGTTTTTCGAAATCATCTGAACCGATACCCCGCACCCCACACGGTCTCGATGTACTGCGGATTTTTCGGGTCTGATTCAATCTTCTCCCGAAGCTTCCCGATGTGAACGGTGACGGTCGCGGCGTCGCCGAACGCTTCCATGCCCCAGATGCGGTCAAACAGCACATCTTTTGAAAAAACCTTGTTCGGGTTCCGGAGCAGGAACAGAAGCAGTTCGTATTCCTTCACGGTGAGCTGAACCGGCTTGCCTTCGACGGTAACCGCCCGTGCATCCGGGTCTACGGACAATCCGCGCATATGAAGAATCCCCTCGCGTTTGACCCCGTTTCCGGTCAGGCGTTGAAAACGGGCGAGATGGGCACGAACGCGTGCGACAAGTTCCCCGGGGCTGAAAGGTTTCGTGATGTAGTCATCCGCACCGAGGCCGAGACCCCGAATCTTGTCTATGTCTTCCCGACGAGCGGAAACAAGAAGCACCGGAGTCTCCTGATTTTCCCGAATGTGCCGCAGCACCTCGAAGCCATCCATGCCGGGCAGCATGATATCGAGCAGGACCAGATCAAAATGGCCATCCAGAGCCTTCTGTAGTCCGGAAGGACCTGTATGTGCCATTTCCGTCGTCATTCCGTTGATTTCGAGGTAGTCCCGCAACAGTTCCGCGATGCTGACATCATCTTCGACAATCAGGATGTTTGCCGCCATGGTTCCTCCTTGCCGGTTTCCACTTTTTCAACAGCCATGCAGGAATTTGTGCGGTCAGGTTGATGAGGTCCCGGGACCCGGCATCTGCAGCGGCAATGTCCAGATCACCCGCGTGAAGCGATTGATCTCGCTTTCTATCCGTATGGTTCCGCCATGGTCCCCGATGATTTGCCGGGCGATCTGCAGGCCCAATCCGGTGCCGCCCGTTTCCGAATTGCGTGCGGCGTCAGCCCGGTAGAATCTGTCGAATACGCGTTCCAGCTCATCCGGCGGGATGCCGTTTCCATTGTCCTCCAGGGTGATTTCCAAATCATTCAAACCATTTCGGACGGAAAGGTGCAAGGTTTTCTGCGGCTTGCTGTTGTACTTCGCGGCATTTTCAGCAAGATTGTGCTGGACCCTGCGGATCATATGCCGGTCCAGACGAATCGGCAAGCCTTCCGGCACGGAGAGGTCGAACGAAACAGCAAAGCCCCGTTCCGACAGATCCAGTCGGGTTTCGGCGGCAAGATCCGTCCAGAATTGCCTCGCATCAACCACTTCGAAGTGGAACGGCAATTTTCCGAGGTCCAGTTTGGAGAAAAGGAACAGGTCGTCGATCATATGATCCAGGACCAATGTTTTGTCGAGAACGGTCTTCAGGTAGCGGTCCTTTTTTTCCTGTGTGTCCGCCACGCCATCAATCAGGCCTTCCACATATCCCTTGATGGAGGTCACCGGAGTTTTCAAATCATGTGAAATGTTGGCCACCAGTTCGCGTCGGTTCTCCTCCATCTTCAGCTGTCCGTCAATGCTTGCCTTCAGCCGGATACGCATCTGCTCGAATGCCCGGACAACCTCGGCCACCTCATCCCGCCCTCTGGACTTCATTTCGAAATCCAGATTGCCCTCCGAGATGCTGCGTACGCCGGCACTGAGCTGACGAAGCGACTTGAGCAGGCTTCTCGAGACGAGGAAAGTCAGCAGGATGATGATGAGAGCCAGGGAACTGAATGTGATGCGCGCCACGATTTTGAAGTATTGGCCTGCCACTTGTCCGATGGGACCCATATCCATCATCAGATAGAGATTTCCCAGTTTCCCGTCGGACAAGGGTCGATCCAGAACCGTATAGGGCTTGCGCGCAACCATGATGTGATAGGTGCCATAATGCGTTTCAACCGATTCACGCATGCCGGGACTCTTCGAGATGGCCGAGAGGATGGAGACCGCATCCAAGCCTTCCGTCGCATACAGAATCTCCCCTGTGGCATCAACTGCCAGCAGGGAGGTTTGGAAGGGCTTCAGTGCTTCATCAAGAACTTTCAGTGTCTCTGGCTTCAGGAATTCTTCCGGTGTTTCATCCATCCTGTTGTCCACCTGGGACAGATAGTCGCTGTTCTGGAACAGGTCGGCGATGGATCCCCCTGCAAACCCCTTGAAAAAGGGGGATTGCTCGGTCACCTGCGCAATGGCAAAGACCAGTGCCGTGACCAGGATGACTACGGGCAGAATGGCCATGATGACATAGGACAAGACCAGTTTCCAACGCAGAGACACCTTGCACCTGCCGCTTTCACCCGCTGTATCCGGTAGGAGGTCCTCGGAATGCGGATATTGGAATGAGGAGGTCGGAATCGGGATTCCGACGTGTTCATCTTATCAGAACATGGGGCCGGGAACCACAGGATTCCATGGGGATCCTGCATACCGGCCCGTTCAGGTGAGTTGCATCACCCGGATCAACATTCAGAACCCACGCCTTTCGAAGCGCAGCCAGCCCGCCATGCCGAACAAGGTAGTCCAGGCGGCCAGAACCGCAAAAGCTGCCAGGAGTCCCGCAGGCGGAAGCGTCATGGCGGATGCGCCGTATCCCAGCCAGGTCACCGGAAGGACAGGCGCGAGGTCTTTCACCAGAAAGGACAGCAGATTGAGCCCGAGGGAACCGATGACCAGACTGACCAGAATCCCGCCGGCACTTTTCATGAATTGCGCAAGCACCATGACTGTGGCGATGATAAACGTAGTCGGAAGCAGGGATGCGGCGGTTGCAGCAAGTCCGGTTCCGAGCCAGACAAGCCAGGAATCCCGTCCTGGCAGAAAGAGGCCGGAAAGAACGGAAGAAAGCCACATGGTGCCGGTCGCGAAAGCTGAACCTGCCAGAATGGAAAGGGCCTTGGCCCAGTAAACGGTCGCTCTGCCTGCTGGCAGGAAGAGGGTGGACCGAATCGAACCTTTACCGATTTCATCGGTGAAGGCGTCCAGCGCGAGGGTGGCCGCCATCAGCGGAAGCACCAGCGGCGTAATGAGGCGAAGACAGGTGAGAAATAGATCTTCGCGGGCCAAAATGGCCTGACCGGGGAGAAGCACGCCTTGCAGCACGGCGAGTGCGACAGGAAGCAGGGCACTGAGGATGCCGAAAATCCAGATTTTCCGACGAGTACCCTGTTTGATCCATTCGTTCCGGACCATCACACCAAGGACCGATATATTATCAGTTTCATCCATTCTGCCGGTAAAAGGCCTTCTTCCTGCTTCAAGCTGTATGGCAGACACGGCTTCCACTTTTTTTGCATCCATCAGGCCACCTCCACGTTTTTCCGGCTTCCCCGGACCAGGTCCAGATACCATTGCTCCAGGCTGTTTCCACCCTGCAGAATCTGCTGCATGCCGGATGTGGCGATCTGACGACCTTCATGAAGCACCACCACCCCGTCTGCCAGTTGTTCAAGTTCCGAAACAAGATGGGTGGACAGCAGAATTGCCAGCCCCCGATTGTCCCGGAGTGCCAGAAGCAATTCCCGGAAGTCTGTTCGGCCTTCGATGTCCATGCCGTTCGTCGGTTCGTCGAGTACAAGCAGGGACGGATCTCCGGTGAGGGCGAAGGCGAGACCGAGCCGTTGTTTCATGCCCATGGAAAAAGTTTTCACCTTTTCATGGCGATGGTTCGCGAGACCGACCTGCTGCAGCGCCAGTTCGGCCGAGGCCATCCCGTTCCGGTAGAATCGCGCCTTCTGCGCGAGATTTTCCATGGCGGTCAGATATCCGAAGGCTTCCGGTTGCTCCACCATGAAGCCGACATCACGCAGGAGAGGACGTATGCTTTCGGTTGTTCCTTTGCCGCGGTGCAGGAGCGTACCGCCGTCTGGGGCAAGAAGGCCGGAAATAAGCTTCATGACCGTGCTTTTTCCGGCACCGTTGGCTCCGAGAAGTCCGGTGACATCACCCGGCTTCATGATGAAAGTGGTACCATGCATCCCGCGGCCATTGGAATAGGTTTTCGAGAGGTTCTGCAGTTCGAGGATGGGTTCCATGTGTTCCCCCTTCTTGGACGGATGACCGGGTGGAGGGTCCGCCTGATGGATGACCCTCCACCCGGCACCGGTTGTGCCTGATTATTCCGCGTAGTCCCGCTCGGGGCGCTGCACGACCTGGACATCCTTCCCTTCGGGGTTGAACGTGTCGGGTACCGTGGTGCCGATGGCGCTGAGCTTCATGGACATGTCGGCTGTGTAGGTGTGGGCGGTTCCGTCTGCCGCATTTCCGCTGACGATGACGGTCGTTTTACCGGAGACTGGCTGATTGTCCGCATCAACGGTGAAAGAGAAGTCGATGGATTGAACCGTTACGTTGTCCTTCAGGTCAATGGCAGCCTTCAAGGCCTGCATTTCCGGAAGGAGGGCCTTGAGCTGTGCTTCTGCGGCCGGATTGCCGAGTTCCGCCAATTTGTCTTCCGGGAAGCAGGCCGAACCGTCAGGACCGTTCTGCTGCCGGCTTGCACCGAGAGCCAAAGCGGCTTTCATGAGTTCGGGCATGTTGGACTGGTCGATTTTCAGGGAGAAGGTCCTGCCGGAACCACTTTCCGTCATGATCACGGAATTCTTGAGGTCCCCCATGGCCGTGTCCAGGAAAGCTTCGCCGAATTTCGCGGCATCGGGGTTTGAAGCCATGTCGCCGTGCATGCCGTCCTGCATGTCGGCGTTCATTCCGGAACGCATGCCGGCATGAGGTCCCCTGCGGGCTTGCATGTCATCGGCTGCTTCATCCATCCGGAACCAGGTGTCGCTGCCGGATACATTCATATAAGCGGTAGTGCCGGTATGGTACATTGTCATCGCCCGATCCACCCCTGTGCCCTTGAGGGTGACGGTTCCGCTCATGTTCTGCGCTTCGGAGGCTGTTTTCATCGTGGTCTGCAGGTCCAGGACGGACCGGCCTTCCTCGGTGACGGAAACGGACAGATCCAGGGTTGCGTTCTTTGCCTCGACGGTCCTGTGGTTGATCATCAGTGCCTTCAGGGCATCATATCCTGTTGTGGCACCGGTGCCGGCGAAGGCCACGGTTGCGAGCATCAAGGTGCTCAGGCCCATGGCCGTGCCGATGATCCATGCTTTCTTGTTTTTCATTCTGACACACTCCTTCAATATTTTTGATTCGGCATCCACTGCCGACCCTTTCATTCTATCGGTCGGATGTAAAGCCCCCTCAAAGAAAGTCTAAAGAATTCCTAAAATTCATGGCCTCACAATCCAAACATGCTGGGCGACATAAGTGCGTCCCGATAGTACGGGTTGTGCAGGATTCACATGGCTATCTTGCACAGGGGTGTGTTCTGCGGTAAAATAAAATAAGTATGCGTTTGTA
>JFJP01024031.1_pt1 | contig 24553 bp, 25 predicted proteins | sample 431651 | NCBI WGS metagenome assembly JFJP01 (sample SAMN02602958, study PRJNA72255) | Microbial mat metagenome, whole genome shotgun sequencing project. | biome: fresh water; feature: sink hole; material: water; isolation source: purple microbial (photo- and chemosynthetic) mats found in...
AATCAAGCCTTGTCATTTACTTTTCTTCATCTTTTGTTTCTTGTATTTTTCTTACTAATTCTTCATGGGAGAGCCAAATTTTATTATCACGGGAGTTGTACTCAAACCCAGCCTGAACACACTGCCCTTTTTCTTTAAGATTATTGGTCGAATAGTCAATAGGAGAAGAAAAAGTGATACTTGGTTTTATAACAAAATGGTCGTCAAACTCTAAGGTTATGTGCGAATCATCGAGCGGACACATCACCTCATGCAGTTTTTCTCCGGGGCGAATACCTATAATTTTTTGTCCTAAATGAGGCGCTATCGCTTTTGCCATTTCCGTCATCTTCATAGAGGGGATTTTGGGTACAAATATCTCTCCCCCTTGCATACGCTCAAAGTTTTTAAGGACAAAGTCCACACCCTCTTGAAGCGTTATCCAAAATCGTGTCATGTTGGGTTCGGTGATAGGAAGCTCCCTTGCACCCTCTGCGATAAGCTTCTCAAAATAAGGTATCACTGAACCGCGCGAGCCTAAAACATTGCCATATCTGACAACGCTAAATTTTATTTCATGATTTCCAGCTAAGTTGTTTGCGGCTACAAAAAGTTTATCGGAGACAAGTTTAGAAGCGCCATAAAGGTTGGCAGGAGCGGCGGCCTTATCGGTTGAGAGGGCTATGGTGCGTTTAACATTGTTTTCTAAACACGAATCTATGACATTTTGCGCGCCCATAACATTTGTTTTGATACACTCCATAGGATTATACTCAGCGATGGGGACATGTTTCAAAGCAGCGGCATGCACAACAAAATCGACACCTTTCATAGCTTTGTTTAAACGAGGTAAATCTCTTACATCCCCTATAAAGTATCGCATACATGCGTCATTAAACTTTTGAGCCATTTCATACTGTTTGAGCTCATCACGCGAGTAGATAATAATCTTGTTGGGCTTGTATCTTTTTAAGAGCGTTCGTACAAATTGTTTGCCGAAGCTACCTGTCCCACTTAAGAATACACTAAGCAATAAAAATACCAAAATCTAGTTGTCGCTATTTGCCTGAGCGTCAATCATCATCTGCAGGGAAGAAAACTGAGAGTTGAGTCTGCTTATCATGGCATCATAAGCACTAAAGCGTTTTGCCATCGTTTCGTAGCGTGCATCAAGCGATGCTTTTTGCTTATCGTACTGCGCTACGAGGCTATCTTGCAAAGTCGTGAGTTTATCAGAGAAATTCACCAAATACCCGTTATATTTTGTATAATCTTCCATCTTTGTATCGAGTTGTTTGAAAACACCGTCTGTCTCACCATCCCCTCTAAAAAGAAGCTCAAGTGCTACGGGATCTTCGCTATATTTTGCACTAAATACAGAAGAGTTAAGGCTCACAACCCCATATCTGTCTATCTCTATCCCATAGTCTACAAGCGAAGCGCCGCTACTGTTGGTTTGTGTCAAAAGTTGCGTCAAGTCTCCTGTGATGGACTTAATAGAGCTCTCTGTGTTAAATATACCTGTTGCACCCGTTTCCACATCAGAGCTTGTCATGTCTTTTAGATTGGATGTTAAAAGATTCAGATTTTCAACAAACATTGCTATCTCTGAGCTAATTTGCGTATCGTTTTGCCCAATTGCAATAGTAGCTGTATCATCAACCGCTTGATTTTGGTTGAGTTTGATTGTGACACCATTAATGAGATCACTGATGTCATTTGTAGACCTTGTAATGGCAACACCGTTATACTTAAAAGATGCTCCTTTTGCAGGCTGGATATTGGCAAGATTTAGTAAGGCACTTAAGCCATCGGCATCGCCGTTAGAGTCAGAGAAAGTGATGGCTTGGTTGAGCGTGTCTGAGGAGATAGCCAAAGAGTAACTACTATCACCAATCTGCAAACTTGAAGCAGTCATCAAATCACCCGCATTTTCATTGATGGCAAATTTAATATCATCAATCGTTGTAGCAGAGGTGTACTCAAGTGAAACTATTTTGCCACCTATAGTGATATCAAGAGTCCCGCTTCCAAGACCAGTGATAGGGACAGTGGTATTAGAAAAAGCATTTTGGCTATTCCAAACATCTTTTTCGGCTTTACTCACGTTTGTTATATTAAACGACTGCACATCAGCACCCGATTGTGCTGTGATGGTCACTGCGTCAGTGTTGCCAGTGACGGTACGATTTTGATAAAGACTCTCGCCACCTAAAGTCGAAGTGCTAGACTTAAATGTATTCATCAAAGAAGACAAAAGTGTATACGCCTCATCCTTTTGTGTTGCCAATTCTATTTTAGTTTCTAATGGTTTGAGAATAACGCTTTCATCCGCCGCTCTAAGCTGATCAATAACATCTGCCGTTAGAACTCCCGAGCCGATTCCAAGTGAACTAATTGCCATGACAAATCCTTTTTCTATAACTGTAATTAACACTTAATATCGGCACATTTTACTCAAAGTTTAATTGATAATTTCTTGAGAAATCTCCTTAAGTTCATGCGATGAATAGCCGATAGTATCCAAGATGAAAAATTTAGATGATGAAAACAAAAAAGGACTTAAGATGTACGGTAGCCACGCTCATAACATATATGCACAAAACAATGCTGGGATAGAATCACCAGAAAAACTCATCGTCATGCTGTACGAGGGAGTTTTGCGTTTTAATGCACAGGCTAAAAAAGCCATGAAAGACAAAGAGATAGAAAAAAAAGTGTATTGGATTAACCGCTCAATAGCTATCATCACTGAATTATCTTCTATCTTAGATGCCAAAGAGAGTCAAATTTCTAAATATCTTGAAGGTTTGTACGCATATGAGATTCAAACGCTTAGCAGAGCAAGTATGGAAAATAGTGTTGAAAAAATTGATGAAGTAAGTCTTGTTTTTAAAGGTCTTTTGGATGCATGGAGAGAATCCACAAATGTGGGTTACTAAATTTAAAATCGCCATCATCGAAAAAGATACAGATGCTTTAGTCAGGCTCATAAACAGCCCTGTGGATTTTTCTCGAGAGAATGATCCACAAAAGATTAAAGAGGTTATGTATCTCTTAAATGAAGCCTCGGTTTTACTTCACGCACTCAAAGAGGAACTTGTTATCTCTATGCAACAAATCAAAAAAAACATCTCCTTTATAAACTCCACACAACCTCAGCGCAACTCTAAACTCAATATCAAATCATAAGTTTTGTCATTCACCTTATTTTGGTGATGCCAAACTTCAAACTTCTCAAAGTGTAGTCACTGACAACCGCACCTTTTCGCATGCGAAGGATATGCTCAACCGCATCGGCAATGTCGGAGGTTAGGAGTTTTTCCTCTTCTTTGGAGCTTGTAGTAAAGCGTAAGTCATCATAAAAAGCACTCTGCGTCATGTCAGGATTTATGTTGATGATACTGAGCTCACTTTTTCTTGTTTCTTCAAAAAGTGCTTCTCCAAAAGCTTTGAGTCCCGCTTTTGTTGCACCGTAAAGCGCTGCAAATTTACTGGCTCTTAAGGCTTCAATGGAGTTGATGTTGATGAGATAGCCACCATTTTTCTTTAGGTCGCGCAACAGTGCATTTGAAAGTAACATGGGCGCAGTAAGATTGACAAACACCATGTCGGTTATAGTTTTTGCACTCAACTCTTCATGAGGCTCAAACCTCCCAAATCCAGCACAATTAACAAGGATAGAGATATTCTCCTTTTGTAACTTTGCACATGCTAAAAGTGTCGCAGTTTCGTTTGACAAATCTGCCCCAAGCGGGGTAAAATTTTTATGACTAAAATCATTCTCACCGATACTTCTACTGATGCCCACAACTTCATGACCTAAATCTAAAAGCCTTTGGGTTATCGCTTTACCTATCCCGCTACTTGAACCTGTCACTGCTGCTTTCATGTTTTTATCTCTTTCATGATGGTGTCAATATTAGAAAATATAAGTTTTTTAGCGCCCTCTTTTGTCACGGTATTTGGCTGAAAATGATCACTCACTACTTTAAAAATAAAACTGTTTTTCAACCCTTGCGTTGCTTCTATAAATCCCCTAGATTCCATATCGACTACTGAGAATTGATTTTCACTGTTCCTACAATCAATCGCCTCATCAACACAAGTAATGGGCTCTTCCCTAGCATCAATAAGTTGCCCTATCGCAAAGCGCTTATCAGCAGCACAAATCCCAACATTGATAATTTTGTCCTCATCTTTGAAACTTTTTAAAACTTCAAGTGTAGTTTTGTACATATTTTCTTTTCCAATACCGCTTATCAAAACTGAAATATTCTCATTTTTATACTCTGTGAGCTTGAACTTCTCGACAAAAGCTTGCGCTTCAGCTTTGAGTGCGGTTATGACATAAATCATGAGAGAGCCACCTTCCTAGATTTTTGATTTATTTTATAGACTTCTTTTTAGATTATATCATAGATGTTTTAAGCTTTTTAAGTTATAATTTCACCGCTCTTCTTTAGACCTGTGCAATGGTTGCTTGAGATAATGTGTCAGGGTAGGAATACAGCAGCACGCCTTGGACTGCTATGTGCCGCAGGTATCTGGAGAAGGGTCTTTTTGATGATGCTTTTGCCCAATTTCTGCGTTGAACTTGGACAAAATCATTATTTTTTTGCAAGTGTGGTTTCAACCTCACCTTTTGGCTTTAACGACACAAAGGTACGACTCGTGTGAAAATACTATAACTAGGTATTTTTAAAGTCGTACTTCCACAAAGCCACACTTCTAAAAAAGCTACTCTTGTCTATGTTTTGATATGCCACATGGCTGGTTGGGAGTTGGGGGATTCTCTTTAAGATATGTTAGATCCTCGAGCGTTTGTGTTAAAACTCTTTTTTGCTGAAGAATTGGGAGCATAAGATTGTCTTTTTCGTTGAGCGGAATGCTCCAGTCTAAAAGTATCGTTTGAACCTCTTTATCTAGGTCTGAGAGTGCATTTTGGATGTGTTTTATTGAATTCATAACATTATTGTAGCAAATTTTATAATCTTTTAGATATAATCCCATTCCCAAAATAGAGAGCGTTTTTTCTATGCGGCTTGCTTCCATCGTCTCGTGCGCAGGAGAGCAAAATTTTACAAAGGACAAATCGATGCCAAAAATGAAATCGGTAAAAGGTGCTGTCAAACGTTTTAAGGTGAAAAAAAATGGTACAGTTAAACGCGGAACTGCGTATAGAAGCCATATTTTAACCAAACAAGATTCAGCAACTCGTCGCAAGCAAAATTCACCTAAAGTGATCGCTAAAGTTGATGAGAAAAATGTTAAGGCCATGATTAACTAATAGAAAGTTAATCGTAAAATCTCCAATCTTTTGATTGGGCAAGTCCACAAAATGGGTGGCACCTTGAACACAAAAAGTGTCTGGGTAAAGAAAAAGGAAAAATATGCCAAGAGTAAAAACAGGTGTTGTTCGTAGAAGAAGACACAAAAAGATATTAAAACTAGCCAAAGGTTTTTATAGCGCACGTCGTAAACACTACCGAAAAGCTAAAGAGCAACTAGAGCGCTCAATGTACCATTCGTTCCGTGACCGCAAGCAAAACAAGCGTGAATTCCGTAAACTATGGATTATCCGTATCAATGCAGCGTGTCGTTTAAATGGGATGAATTATTCAACTTTCATAAACGGTCTTCATAAGTCGGGCATCGAGCTTGACCGTAAAATTTTAGCTGATATGGCAATGAACGATGCAGCAGCATTTACTGCAGTTGCAAAAGCTTCAAAAGCAGCACTAAAAATATAAGTTTTAAGCCCTTCGGGGTTTAAACTTTTTAAATCTTATTCAGATATAAAACAGAATTTCCCTTCCAGTTATAATAAATCCCAAAAGAATTTTTTCTTGATAAGAAAACTCCTCTTCCGTTAAAAATTCTTGAATTTCTAAATATCCTACTAAGTATTTGCGTGTTAAAACCTTTCCCCTCATCTATAATTTGCGTCATGATATAGGTGGAAGATTCATACACCACCTTATGCACTTCAACAGTGATTTTTTTTAGACACCCTTTCTCTTTTTCGGCAAGGGTTTCAAAAAATATATCCTTCTCTAAAAGAGTATTTTTTTCAGATGAGTCAATCCCAAGATTTCCATGCTCATACGCATTCATGTAAAGTTCGGTAAATGCAAGCTCGGCAACATAGGCTGAGTGAGTATCTGTGGTGATTTTTTTGACTACTTCTGCATACCACTCACTCGCTATTTCTAGCTCAACTAAAGATGTTTGAAAAATTTTACTCTCTATGAGGGTGCTTTGTAAATTGAGACGATGGATAAATATAAGTGTTATATCATCCTCTTGTGCCCCTATTTTTTCTATAAAACGATTTTTAAAATCTTTTCTTGTAAAAGAGTTTAAAAAATCCTCTTCAACAAAATCTGCATAAGGTCTTTGACCCAGAAGTGTTCCATTTTCCGTTAAGCCATCGCTATAAATCAAAAACTTTACTATATTATTGATGTCATAGCTGTTTACATTAAAAGTTTGTTGATATTTACAAAGGGGAGGATTATTAGATTTTAATCTTAATATTTCATTATTTTTGCTCTGCATAAGAAGAGCGGGCATCGCAAATTTGGAGTAATACATCATATTTTCTTCATAATCTATGACGATATAATCGACCGACAAGGCTTCTTCTTCCAAGAGTATAGGCTTCATAAATTCTATCGTTTCATGGACCAATAAGCTTAAATCAAAGCTTTCTAAAAATTTCATCTTGTCAAAAACATGATTGACAAACGAGGTCATAATCATCGCAGTGAGGGAGGCAGACAAACCTTTCCCCATCCCATCAATCATAAAATAAAAAGTGCAGTGTTTATGAACCCTTCTTGCACTATAAGCATCGCCACTCATGATATCCAGTGGCTGATATAAAAAATCGACTAAAGAGATGCCATTAGAATCAATCATTTGATAATAAAAATCATTCCGTAAAATATTTAACTCTTTGGCAAAAGCTAAATCCTCTTGATAAGAGTTATAGGACTCTTTCTCTTGAAGTATTTTCTGTTTGTGATTTTTTTCATACTCTAAAAAGTTATTGGCTAAGACCAGTTTTAAAGTATTTTTGAGTCCTTCTAAAAACTCCTCTTTAACAAATGGTTTTTTTACAAACATATTGATACCAAGAGGCAAAGCTTTAATGATAACATTTGCATCTTCTACAGTTGAGACCAAAATAATCGGGATTTCTTTGTTTGTAGCGCGTACCTTTTGTATCATCTCTAAACCATCTAAACTAGGCATAAAAGAGTCGATAATAAGGATATCTACATCAAGGTCTAGAAATTTTTGATACCCCTCTTGGCTACTGCTTGCAAAAAAAGTCTCTTTAACAAGACCCTGAGAGCACACACTGTAAAAATCATAAAATGATTCATCATCGACACATAAAAGTTTACTATTACCAGCATGTGTGAAGATTGAAACAGTATCTGTCATTGTATTGGTCTCAACCGCATTCTCTTTTTTTAGATTTTTTCTGCTTGGAAGATTGCTGTAAGATTTAACTCATCAAACAAGGACATAAGTTCTGAATTGCCCACTTTGATATGGAGTTTTATATGATCTTTTAAGACAAGTTTATTGAGGTAGCCTACTACAGAAGAGGTTATTGAGAGAGAATCTTTAATAATGAGGGTTATGCTCTTGCTATTGTTAGAGAGCGTATCAAGAGTATTTTTTATCGCCTGTAAATCATTGATACTTTTAATATTACCTGAAATTGTAACAACATTTGAAGATACTGCTATTTCCACTTTGCTTCCTTGTTTTATATGAATTTTACAATTTTAAACTTTATTTTTTGATTTTTATCTGTTTTTATTCAGCTTTTATGTTCGCACGTGTCATGTTGAGCCACTCTTTCATTTTTTTTTCATAACCTATCTCTTTGAGTGTGACAAATTTCAAAGCCTTTGTAAGGTATTTTTGCTCCACATAGCCCCCAAAATCATGCGGATACAAATACCCTTTATTTTCTTGGGTGATGTTTTTTGGAATCTCTAGCATCACGCCATCTCTAACCGCTTGAAGTGCAGCGTTGATTGCCATGTAGGCAGCGTTTGATTTGGGTGAAGCGCAGAGATAGATAACCGCTTGTGCTAAAATAATGCGCGCCTCAGGATAACCGATTTTACCCACACTCGTCATGGCGGAAGTGCATAAAGTTAACGCTTGAGGATTTGCATTTCCCACATCTTCGCTCGCAAGTATCACCAGTCGTCTAGCGATAAACTCCGCACTCTCTCCTGCATCAATCAGGCGAGCCAAATAGTAAATCCCTGCATCGGCGTCCGAGCCTCGAATGGACTTTATCATGGCACTTGCGAGATCATAATGAACCCCTGCTTCACTACTTCCAGCACTTAGAGCACTCGGGCGGATAGCTTTTAAAATCTCTAAACTTACTTGAGCGTTGATATTTGACGCTAATTCTACAAGCTTGAGCATCGCCCTTGCATCGCCGCCGCTGCTTGCGATGAGATACTCTTTTGCATCTACGTCACACTCTATTTTGGCAAAAAAAAGTGCCCGCTCCAAAAGAGCTGCAAGTGCTTCATGGTTGATATGTTTTACCTCAAAAAGAATAGAGCGGGAACGTATGGCAGCGGTGAGGGAAAAAAATGGATTTTCTGTTGAAGCGCCTAAAATAAGGGCAGCGTTATTTTCCATGATGGGAAGCAAAACTTCTTGCTGATTTTTGGCAAGTCTGTGAACCTCATCGATAAAAATAAGCGGTTTTTGCAACGTATTTTCGTATCGCTCAAAAATCTTGCGAAGTTGTTCGATTTTCAAAGAGGTAGCGTTGAGTTCATAAAAAGGCAAATCCATCGTCTTTGCGATAATACGGGCGATGGTAGTTTTGCCACAACCCGCAGGACCATAAAAAAAACTATGTGCTAAAACACCTTTTTCACAAAGGATTCTTAGCGGAGCATTTGTGGAACTTAAATGCTCTTGACCTACGATTTCATCAAAGCAATTTGGACGTAACACATAGGTTAAATCGCTCACAATCGCTTATCCAGCGATAACTTTTATGACCACTTCTCTTGCTTGTCTGGGTCCATCGAACTCACCAAAAAAAATCCCTTGCCATTTGCCAAGAATTGTCTTTGCATTAACGACTGGAATGGTGATAGAGTTGCCCATGCGAGAGCTTTTGAGATGAGCCGCCGCATTTTCACCTGAGTGAAGATAGTGGTCATCACTCGGCGCAGCACGGTTGAGTGAGTTGAGCAAATCACGGCGAAGTGCTGGGTCTTGGTTTTCAAACATAAAGATGCTCGCTGTTGTATGAGGCGTAAAAACGATGCAAATACCCTCTTTAATACCTGATGTGATAACCGCTTCATTGACCTCTTTGGAGATATCCATGAGTTGTGTTTTGTGACTAGTTGGAAATTTTAATGTTTTCATTTTTTGACTCCTTGATGATTTTCTTTGCGACTCACTTTTGGTTTATAGGTCGCTTTATCTCGATTTTTATCTTTAGCTTTATAAAACTCTTTCTCTTTTTCTTCTGTTTTTTCTTTGGCTATCTCTTTGTCTTTTTTTTCTTGCGTTTTCATAAAATCAAAAAGTCCTGAGTATTCGACTCGTGTTAAAAATCTTGTTTTGCCACTTGGAAGATTGTTCAGTTCAATGCCTGCAAAACTCACTCTTTTAAGATCTGCAACTTCAGCACCAAAATGGGCAAAAAATCTTCGTATTTCCCTATTTTGTCCCTCTGCAATTGCAATTTTAAGGATAGAATAATTGTGCTCATTTTTTTGAATTTTATAGGCAATAAAAGGGGCGAAAGTCATAGAGGTAACTTTGCTATGCGAGTGTCCGCCTGCTGTTGCATCGGTAAGCTCTAAACCATTTAACATCGCATCTTGCATCTGTTGTGAGACTTCACCCTTGATTTTTACTTTATATATTCTCTCTAGATTTGAGGTCATGAGCGCGGTGGCAATTTTTGAAGCGTCCGTAAGAAGCAAAACCCCTTCAGTTGCATAGTCAAGCCTTCCAATAGGGATAAAATGTTTGTATTTGCTCTCGAGCGTGTCGTAAATCGTCCGTCTCCCTTTGGGGTCAACTTTTGTGACAAGCTCCCCTTTTGGTTTGCTGTAGACGATAACCGTATACTTATCTTGAGGGGTGATTTGTTTGCCACTGACAAAAACAACCGCCTCCTTTTCGTCTATTTGTGTCGCGGGATTCTCTTGTATTTCATCATCAACACGGACATACCCTGCTTGTATCGCAGCGTCTGCCTCGCGTCTTGAGTAGCTAGAGTGGTGCGCAATATATTTGTTTAATCGCATCATTTTATGATATACCTTTTTCAATAAGCGTATGAATATGTAAAACGCCTTTGATTTTTTTATTTTTATCTGTTACTACTAAAAGTTGTATTTTTTTACTCTCAATAAACACAAGTGCGTCACTCGCGAGCATATTTTCATCCTCGCATGTGGCAGGGTTTTGTGTTGCGTACTTCAACACTGCATCTTCAAGTGAAAAATCTTCTCGCAAAAGTGCGCGGCGAATATCACCATCACTCATAAGAGCGATGAGTGTATCGTTGGCATCTGTCACTAAAACAGTCCCAAGTCTCCCCTCGCTTATTTTTATAATCGCCTCTTTGACTTTTGTCTCTTTTGAGACTGTGGGGATGTTTTTTGTCTGCATAAGGTTTGCTACTTTGACAAAAAGTTTTCTCCCTAAAGCCCCACCAGGGTGAAAGGAAGCAAAATCGCTCTTTTGAAAATTGCGCGCTTTCATGAGGCATACCGCAAGTGCATCGCCCAATGCCAACGTTAATGTTGTCGAACTTGTCGGTGCGATGTCTAATGGACAGGCTTCTTTACTGACTACAACATCGATAACCAAGTCGCTAAAGAGTCCTAAAGTCGAATTTTGGTTGCGTGTCATGCCAATAATAGGCGTACCAAATCTTTTAATATGAGGCAAAATAGCGCTCAGCTCTTCACTCTCGCCGCTGTAACTGATGGCAAGAACAACATCATTTTTGCTTATCATACCGAGGTCGCCATGAAGGGCTTCTGTGGGGTGAAGAAAAAAGCTAGGTGTTCCAGTTGAAGCAAAAGTTGCCGCCATTTTTGCACCGATAAGTCCTGATTTGCCAACACCCGTTACCACAAGTTTTCCAGTGCATGGCAAAATCAACTCCACCGCTTTTTCAAAAACATCATTCATGTTATTTGCAGCATCGAGTAAAGTGTGCGCTTCAATCGTTAAAGTATTTTGTGCAATCTCTTTGTAATTCATGGCGGCATTATACCGTTTTATAACTGAGATTTACACCACTTTAACCCCTCTAAATACCCTAAATCATACCCATCTTGAAGCGCTTTTAGCGAAAACATTTTTATGTCGCAAAGCGCATTTGGCGCAATAACCCAAGTGCATTTTTTGACGTCTTGATAGAGCGTTGTGGTAAAGAGCAGTTGCAAAACACGGCCTATAAGTGTGAAAAAATTGTATGTTTTTGGTGTTTTAAAAGGCATAAGGTTGATGCCCAAAATCGGGTAGCCGTATTGAAGCAGAGGTGTTGTTGGCAAAAGGTCCAAAATTCCCCCATCTCCTAGAATTTTATTGTTATGTTCAATAGGTTCAAAAACAGGGATTAGAGCACATGAAGCAAGGATATGTATCCTTCCATTGCCCTCTTTTGCATAAAGAACTTCATGATTTTCAATGTCGGTGATGCAAGCATAAAAAGGAATTTGAGTATCTTGGAGGTTAGCCAAAGGGAAAAGTTTACGAATAACCTCTGCTTCATGGTCAATATGCAAAAGACTTCTGCGAAACCAGTTGAAGGTGAAAATATTTTTAAATTCTCTTGATTTTACAAGTGCCAAAATCTCTTTTGGAGTAAGCCCACATGCTAATGCACCGCCCACTAATGCACCCGCACTTGTTCCACTGATAGCCTTTATCTGCACCCCGTTTTCTTGTAAAGCTTGGACAAAACCAAGATGAAAACTTCCACGCACCGCTCCACCTGAGAGCGCTAAAGATATCTCTAATGGTCCATTTTTTAGTGTTGATTCGGTTGGAGCTGTATAATCTCCCATTGCCCCTCCATCGTCTCAACAACAGCACTACAATTCTCCACCCAATCACCACAATTTAGGTACTGAATTTCCTCTATCATTTTATTTTCTGCTTTGTGAATATGACCGCAAATAATCCCATCGTACCCTTTTTTTCTCGCATGAGCTGCCAAAATATCTTCAAAACCTATAATGAAACTTACCGATTTTTTGATGTTGTCTTTGACATATTTCGAGAGCGACCAGTATCTTCCAACTCCGACGATTCTTCGAGCTCTATTGATGGCTTTGTTAAGATGCAAAAGCAAGTCATATCCGACATCTCCTAGATAAGTGAGCCACCTTTTGCTCATGGTAATACTGTCAAAAAAATCTCCATGGGTGACAAAATACTTCTTGCCGTTGATACCAAGGTGGACAAAATCATCAACGATTGTAAGATTTTCTCCTAGAAGAATCGGCAAAAATGGACGTAAAAATTCATCATGATTGCCAGTTATGTAGATAACTTTGGTCCCTTTTCTTGCTTTTCTGAGGATTTTTTGGATGACATCTGAGGTTGATTGTGACCATTTGAACTTTCTCTTTATCGCCCAGCCGTCTATGATATCTCCGACTAAATAGAGATTTTCTGACTCGTTATCTCTTAAAAATTCTAGCAATTTTTCAGTTTGAGAAAATTTTGTCCCAAGGTGGACATCAGATATGAAGATTGATTTATAGTTCACGATTTTGTGACGCCCTTGTTAAGAGATGCAAAAATTGTCAAAAATTGTATAGTAGGCGGGCTACAATAAGGTTACATTTACACACGTCATAATGAGTGAGATTGGATATAATTTTACTCATGAAAAAAATAGTAATACTTCTAAGTGGGCATGGATTTAATGCGCAAAATATTGTACAAAAGTTGCATATGAAGGGGTGTTTTGTGGCATGTGGGATTGCAAATAACAAAGAGGCTCAAGGGCTTGAAAAACTCACCGCTTTGGGGATTAAAACAGAAGTTTTAGAACATACAAAATTTGATTCAAGAGAAGCGTTTGATGAGGAACTTGTAAAGCGTATTAACACTTATACACCGGATTTAGTCGTCCTTAGCGGTTTCATGAGGATTTTAACTCCTGTGTTTACAAAAAATATCCAGGCCATAAACATTCATCCTGCCCTTCTTCCCAAGTTTAAGGGGGCAAAAGCCATTGAGAGAAGTTTTGAGAGTCTCGATAGAGAGTGTGGGGTCACGGTTCACTGGGTAAATGAGGAGCTAGATAGTGGAGACATTATTGCGCAAAAAAGTTTTTTTAGGCAAGAAAATGAGACCTTAGAGAGTTTTTCTGCTAAAATTAAGCAAATCGAGTACGAAATAATGCCAGAGGCGATTTTAAAAATCCTCGATGAAAAAAAATAGAGTTTATTTGGAGCACAAAATATGAAAAGAACCATCGGAAAATATCAAAGTAGCATCAACACCTTAAAACTTGAAGAGCGATCTTTATCTGTAAACACCCTTATCATTGGTGAGAGCAATTCGGGCAAAACAAATTTAGCACGACAAATCAGAAGCTACGCCATAGAGAGCGATGTCCCAACAATTTACATTGATTTTTCTGATTCTGATGAGAGTGAGATTGAAGAGCGGTATAAAGATGATTTTTTTAACTACATACGATTTGATGAAAGTGATGCTTTTTTAAAGGCATTAAATGCTCTTATCTCACAGAGAAAACACATCTATATGTCAGCAAATCCAAAATATTTTAGCAACAAAAGAGATATCAAGAGCAAACTCACACAAGTGCTTCAAGCACAAGTTTTACTTGATAACTACTACTATTTCTTTCATGATATTAAAAATTTAAATGGTTTTTATACAAATTTCGAGGACTTCTTGCTCTACATGCTGGGATTTTTAAATCTCAAAAAATTTGGTCTTGCGTTTTTAGCACAGCCTCATGAAATATTTGAAAGTGCACAATTGAAACTTCTTTTTACTTTTTTGTACTTGGGAAGATGCTCAAACTTAGAGTATTTTAATACGTCAGAATTGAAAAATCTACAAAAAAATTACTTTTTTTACCAATATCGAACGTCACATAAAACGCTTCTATTTAATAATATCATCGGTGATGTGGTGAAAATTGATGAGCACGACTCTCAAGTTAGTCATGCAAAAGTTATTTGACGAGGTTGGCTCACTTGATGAGCGATGCTACAACGCGCTTGGTTTAAATCAAGATATTTTGATGGAACATGCCGCAAATGGCATGGCAGAGTTCATCGCTCAAAACTTTGCAAAACATTCTAAAATCATCATCGTATGTGGCAGCGGCAATAACGCAGCCGATGGAATCGCTCTTGGGCGACTTTTGCATGGTGATTTTCAAGTAGCAATTTTTTACGCTCGCAAGCCAAAATCAGAGATGGCACTTATCCAATCCAAGCGAGCCGATGCCGTGGGTGTTGGCACTTGTCAAATGCTTAGTGATTGTGATGTTTTAGTCGATGCTATAGTTGGAACAGGCTTTAGCGGTGCATTTGATGCACATCTGGAGTCGATTTTGAAACAGATGAATGCACTCAAAGCTTGTAAAATTGCCTGCGATGTCCCCTCGGGGATGCATCGCAATGGCGAAATGGCACATGAGAGTTTTAGAGCAGATGTCAGCTTAACGATGGGTGCTTTGAAGAGAAGTTTGTTTTTGGATGCGGCAAAAGAGTTTGTTGGTACTATAAAAGTTCTTGATTTAGGCATTTGCAGAACTATTTATGAGGGGCAAACCAACTGGTCTTTACTTGATGAAGAGGATTTACAACTCCCATGCAGAACAAAAAAAGATACCCACAAGGGAAGTTTTGGACACCTCGCTCTTATAAGTGGCAATAAAGCAGGGGCAAGCATCATGAGTGCAGAGGCGGCTTTGCGATTTGGAGCAGGATTGGTCACGCTTGTGGGGTCTCAAAAAGAGCAAGTGCCTCACACCATTATGCACGCTCCTCAGCTACCCTCAAATACAACAGCATTAGCTTGTGGCATGGGGCTTGGCGATACATTTGACCCGCTTGAGCTCAAAAAATTTCTGGATAATTCTCTTACTCTTGTAGCCGATGCTGATATTTTTCATATGCCAATACTGTTAGAGATTCTTCAAAGAGAAAAAATCGTTTTAACGCCTCATGCCAAAGAGTTTGTCGCACTTTTAAAACAAACAAATATTGCTGATATCAGCGTAGAAGCGCTTCAAAAAAATCGTTTTTTGTATGTTGAAAAATTTTGTGAAAAATTTCCACATGCTACCCTTCTTTTAAAAGGTGCCAATGTCATCATAGCCTCCAAAAATAAGTTTTTCATCAATCCTCATGGGACGCAAGCGCTTGCAAAAGGGGGAAGTGGCGATGTTTTAAGTGGGCTCATCGGAGCACTCTTAGCCCAAGGGTACTCACCCCTAGAAGCCGCAAAAAACGGCTCACTCGCCCATACAAAACTCGCCCTAAACTATAAAGGTGCTGATTTTTCACTGACTCCGTATGATTTGATTGAGGGGATTGGTAATCTGTAAGATTGCTTATGTTATAAACTGATGTTACCTACTAAAGCTACGAAAACAAGCGAAGTGCTTTTCGCAAAGCGAAAATGTTTCTTTAGTAAAACTTTGTTTTTCGAGAATGACAGCGAAACCATACGCTCTTTTTAAAAAAGGACGTATGGTCACTTGTAAATAAAAATATAAATAATAAGGAAATTGAAATTATGCATAGATTAAAAATTGGAAAATATGAATTAGGCTCACGATTGATTGTCGGCAGTGGAAAATATGTTGATTTTGAAACGACAAAAGCGGCAACACTCGCCTCAGGAAGCGAGCTCATTACAGTGGCAGTTCGTCGTCTTAATATTACAAACCCTGACCAAGAAAATCTCCGTGATACATTTAAAGGGACCAATGTAAAATTTTTGCCAAACTCTGCAGGGTGTACGACTGCCGAGGAAGCTATCACTACTTTTAGACTCACACGTGAAGCAACGGGAATTGATCTCATAAAACTAGAAGTTATCGGTGACACAAAAAAAACACTCTATCCTGATGTTTTAGAGACTATTAAAGCGTGTGAAATTCTCTCTAAAGAGGGTTTTACCATCATGGCATACACCTCTGATGATCCGATTATGGCAAAACGCCTTGAAGATGCTGGAGCGCATGCCATCATGCCCCTTGCCGCTCCTATTGGAAGTGGTTTAGGGATTCAAAACCCTTATAACATCGTCTTTATCCGTGAAGCGGTAAATGTTCCCGTAATTGTCGATGCAGGCATAGGCTGTGCAAGCGATGCCGCCTACGCGATGGAGCTTGGAGCTGACGGTGTTTTAACCAACACCGCCATAGCGCAGGCACAAAATCCAATGTTCATGGCAGAGGCGATGAAACATGCAGTCATCGCAGGACGCATGAGTTACTTAAGCGGAAGAATCCCAAAACGTCCTTACGCAACCGCCTCAAGCCCAATAAATGGGATGATACAGTTTTAAAAGAGGTCAAGAAAAGAGGCTTGTAGATTGCTTCGCTTTGCTTGCAATGACGAGAGAAAGATCTCGCAATGACAGGAGAAAGATTTTGCAATGACAGGAGAAAGGTCTTGCAATGACGAGAGAAAGATTTTGCAATGACGGGAGAAAGGTCTTGCAATGACGAGCTTTGTTCCCTACGACGAGAGGATTTATTCTGAGGTGTACGTTTCGTCATTGCGAGGAGGAACGACGAAGCAATCCATAGCGGGCTTGTAGATTGCTTCGCTTTGCTCGCAATGACGGGAGAAAGATTTTGCAATGACGGGAGAAAGGTCTTGCAATGGCGGGAAAAAAGTTTTACAATGACTTAATTCTTGTTTTAAAACGTTTTGTATGAAAATTTTTCTATTAATTTCCATACTATAGCACTTTACTAGACACTTTTTGGATACAATTTCATTCTTAATAGATTTCTTTTATACCTCATAACTGAGCAATTATTTTTGCAAAGTTAGCAAAGCAATGCTTTAGTGAGCCTATTTTTGGTTATGAAAGCAGTCTATTTCATCCATGTAAAAATCGGGATAATAGATGAACACTACCAATAAAGAACAGTATGAAAGCTTAACCATTGTCGGACTCGGTGCGAGTGCCGGTGGTTTTGAGGCTTTAAAAAAGTTTATAGAGAACATTGAACAAAGTGACACAGTCACTTACGTTATCGTTCAGCATTTAGATCCAAAACAGCCCACGTTACTTGGCTCATTACTAGAAAAATTTTCTAAAATTCCTATTATGCAAATCGAAAACAAAATGTCCCCGAGTGGTGATATCATTTATTTGTGCCCACCAAACTCAGACTTACTTATAGAAAACGGGGAGTTTTTACTTGTACCGCCTTCTCAAAAACCTTATCCAAAACCCTCAGTCAATAGATTTTTCAAATCTCTTGCCTTTGAGAAAAAAGACAAAGCTATTGGAATTATTTTAAGTGGAACTGGAAGTGATGGGGCAGAGGGAGTTGTTGCTATCAAACAAGCAGGTGGTTTAGTCCTAGCAGAGAACGAAAATGCAAAATATTTTTCTATGCCAAAAGCAGCAATAGATACCCACGCAGTCGATGCAGTACTCTCTCCAGACCTTATGGCACAAAGAATTATTCTAGCCATTGAAGACCCAACCTATTTTGAGAAACATTTTGATGTGTTAGATAATATCGATAAAATTTATAGACTTCTCAACCAAAAAAGTGATGTTGACTTTAGTGACTATAAAGAGAGTACGATTTACAGACGCTTGGAGCGAAGAATTTTCGATACGAAATCTGAAAATATTGGAGAGTACATTGCACTTTTGCAACGCTCACCTGCGGAGATCATGAAACTTAAAAAAGAGCTGCTTATCATTGTCACCTCTTTGTTTCGTGATAAAGAGGCTTTTAAAGCTCTTGAAGACAATCTCACAAATCTTATACAAGAAAAAGAAGAAACTAATATAAGAATCTGGGTGAGTGCCTGTGCGTATGGTGATGAAGCGTACTCTACAGCCATCGTTGTGAGTGAAATCCTGAAAAAACTGGGCAAAAGAAACAAGGTAACCATTTTTGCAACCGATATCAGCGAAGAGGCGATTGATGAAGCAAGGAACAAAACATACTCTATAGAAGAGATGCGCGAAGTTCCAAAGCGGCTTCAAGAGCTCTATTTTATCGAAAATCACTCAAGATTTATGCCTGTAAAACAAATCCGTGAGATGATAGTTTTCTCAAAACATGATGTCATAAAAGATCCGCCATTTTTAAATCTTGACCTTATAAATTGCCGCAATCTGCTCATCTATTTCAACTCAGAGTTGCAACAGAGAGTTCTGAGCATTTTTTACTATGCGCTTAGATACGAAGCTCTGATGTTTCTTGGTCTCTCGGAGACTATCGGCTCACTCAAGACACTTTTTTCCACCGTAGACTCCAAATACAAAATTTACCGCAAGTCCAATGACTTAGGAAATATCAACATAGAATCTTTTGCCTATTTTCAAAAAAGAGATTTCAAAAAAAGCTCGAAAAAAAACCGTGATGAAGAGAGTATTTTAGACGTCAACAGCTCCGTAAATTCAGCAGTAGCAGGCTTTTTTGCAGAAAACGGCATCGTGGTAGATGCCAATGCAAACGCACTTTTTTACAGAGGTGAAAACAAATATATCTCTTACCCGCAAGGAGTTGTCACCAGTGATGTTTACAAGCAAATTGCCGACTTTTTACGTCTGGATTTGCGTGCAACCATAGCTGAAGCCATCAAAAACGAAAGTGTTGCAACTTCCAAAAAAATCAGACTTTTACCTATAGGTCATGAGAGAACTTATGTTGTTATTACTGTTTTTCCTCTTACAAAAAACAAACTCTCAGAGAATAGTTTTTTTGTCACCTTCACAGAGATAACGGAAAAAAGCGATCAAGAGATATCTATCAAAAGTCTCAAAACTTTGGGCGTTGAAGAGGTGAATGTTTTAGAAAGCGAGCTCGCTTCTATAAAAGAGCGTCTGCAAATAACCATTGAAGAGCTTGAGACTTCAAATGAAGAGTTGCAAAGTACAAACGAGGAGCTTCAAAGCACAAATGAGGAGCTTGAGACTTCAAATGAAGAGTTGCAAAGTACCAACGAGGAACTTCATACGGTCAATGATGAGTTGGAATTTAAAAATAATGAACTCGCTTTTGTCAATGAAGCCCTTCATGAGGTTGTCGAAGTTGTTAACACAAATGTACTCATTTTAGATAAAAACCTAGACCTCTTTTTACACACAAAAGGGATAGAAAAGTTTTTCAAAATTAACTATTTATCCAAGCGCATCAACCTTAATGACATCATTTTTAATTCTGAAGTAACCATTCCAAATCTCTTTGAAAATGTGAAAAATGTCATTAAAAATGAAAAAGAAATTAACTACGACCTTATTATCAATAAAAGAATCTACTGGTTCCAGATAAAGCGTATCCGCTTTTCAAGTGATGAATATGGCGTTGTCATTGGTTTTACCGATAAAACAGAGATTATACGTAACCAAGAAATCATGTTTCAACAATCAAAACTCGCAAGCATGGGGGAGATGATAGGGAATATCGCCCATCAATGGAGACAGCCTTTAAACTCGCTCTCTTTAAATCTTTTTGCACTCGAGAAAAAATTTGACTCTGGATTAGTCGATAAAGAGTCTTTTGCCTCTTTTTCAGCTAAAACAAGAAAAACAATCGAGCATATGTCTGATACGATAAACGATTTTAGAGATTTTTTCAACCCAAATAAAGACCAGCACTTTTTCTCTTTAAGCAATGTTTTAAACAAAACAAAAACATTTATAAAAGATGCGTTTATCAACATCGATATCTCTATCCCTGATAAAACGCAAAGTGACATCGAGATATTTGGGTATGAAAATGAGTTTGCACAGGTCATCATCAACATCTTAAATAATTCAAAAGATGCCATAGAAAAAAGAAAGGTACAAAAAGGTTTTATAAATATAGGAGTGACAAAAAGAAAAGATGAAGTGGTTATAACCATAATTGATAATGGTGGCGGAGTGAATAAAGAGATATTGGATAGGGTTTTTGAGCCCTACTTTACGACAAAAGAGAAAAAAGACGGAACGGGAATAGGACTTTATATGAGTAAAATGATTATAGAAAACAGTATGCATGGCTCTATAAAAATGGCAAATTTTGAAGATGGAATGAAGACAGAGATTTTTTTCACGATAGGAGACATGCATGAATAAAAATATTTCGATTTTGTATGTAGAAGATGATGTATTAACCGTAGAAGCATTTTTGGATGCTTTTAGCGATGTTTTCAAAAAAATACACGTTGCGTATAATGCGACCGATGGATTTGAGCTATTTTTAAAAGAGAAGCCAGACATCGTTTTAACTGATTTGCAGATGCCAAAAATGAGTGGCTTAGAGCTTATTGCAAACATACGAGCACTCAATGAAACTATTCCCATCATCGTAAATTCAGCGTTTAACAACACGAAATTTTTACTTGAGAGCATCAATCTTCATGTCAATGAATACACCATGAAGCCCACTGACCCTTATAAACTATTGACACTTTTCAAAAAAATTTCACAAAACATTTTTCTTGAAAAATCTCTCAAACATTCTCAAAATATGTTTCAAACAGTCATCAATGAGATGCCCGACCCAATCATTTATATCAATCGCGATTTAACTGTAGCTTTACTCAATAGTGCCGCTAAAAAATTTAATCAAGAAGTTTTAGTTAAAGACTCTTTCACTTGTCATGAACTGATTTTCAAAAATATACAGCGCTGTTTGAATGAAGATCTTTCTTGTCCAATCAGTACCGTAAAAAAAACAAAAGAGCCTATAACTATCACCGATATCAAAATGCTTATGGACGATAAAGAGCACAGTTTTGATATCCATGTTCGTCCTATCTTTGATGAAGAAAATGAGATTAGTGGCTACATCCAGACCATGCATGACATGACGGAATATATAAAAATTAATAACCAACTTGTAGATGAAAAAAATAAACTTGAACATCTCTCCATGCATGACCAACTCACGCGCCTGCCAAATCGCAGACTATTAAACGATAGAATGGAACAAATTCTCAAAAGAAAAGCTAGAACCAAAGAGAGCTTTGGGGTCTTTTTTATGGATTTAGATCATTTTAAAGAGATCAATGACTCACTAGGACATTTAGCAGGAGATATTTTACTCGTAGAGTTTTCAAAAAGAATCCTCTACTCCATACGAGAGCAAGATACTTTTGCCCGCATCGGAGGGGATGAATTTATTCTTATCGTAGAAAACAATGGAGATGCACACCATTTTGAACATTTTGCAAAAAAAATCCAAGAGATACTCAAAGAGCCTTTTACTATCAATGGGAAAAAAATCTATTCAGCATGTAGCATTGGCATCAGTATTTTTCCAAAAGATGGCAACACACCTGAGAAACTCATCAGCAATGCCGATGCGGCAATGTATTGCTCTAAACGCTCAGGTCGTCGCACTTTTACATTTTACACACAAGAGATGACGGAAAAAGCTTCCGCGTATTTAAGTATTGGGAGCGATTTAGTCAAAGCTATCAAGGAAGATGAACTTGTTTTATATTACCAGCCAATTCGCAATATGGCAAGCAAAAAATTTACAAAAATCGAGGCACTCATACGCTGGAAACATGAACAAAAAGGGCTCATTCTTCCTAGTAATTTTTTACCGATTGCTGAAAAAGCAGGGCTTCTTACTCAGGTAGATTTTTGGGTTTTAGCAAACGTATTCAAGAATTTTAATGCAGCAATATTTGAGAGTTTAGGCGTTGAAAATATCACGGTCAATGTAACGGCGGAGACATTTTTTTCCAAAGATTTTATTGCAAACCTTGCACATCTAATACAGTTGCATGATTTTGATGCAAGCTTTTTAATATTGGAAATCGTCGAAAATCAATTTATGCAAGATGCTCTCTCTGCTCAAAAAGTGCTCCTGAGCCTTCATTCATTAGGGATTAAAGTTGCCATTGATGATTTTGGGACAGGGTACTCCTCTTTGAGTTATTTACTCGAGTTTCCTATAGATATACTCAAAATTGACAAGTCATTTATCAATAACATCACAACTGATAAAAAAGCCCTTAAATTGGTAAAAAGCATCCTCTCTTTGGCAAAGATTTTAGAGTATGAGGTCGTGGCAGAGGGAGTTGAGCTTGAGTCTCAAATGAATTTGCTTGCTCTTGAAGAGGTTGATTATATTCAAGGGTTCTATTTTGCAAAGCCGATGGATTATAATGCTTTAAAGAATTTTCTTCTCTAGCGGGAGAATTTTCTTAGCTCCATCGACTCCAGTATTGACTCCCTTTATTTTTAATGATGCTTTAAACTAAAAAATCCCTAAAACATTTAGCATGACGATAAACATTGCGAGTGGAGTGATATAGCGAAGACTAAAGTACCACGCCTCAAAAGCAATGCCAAGCTGAGGTTTTATCAGTGATGCAACCCTTTGTTTTGGAAGTGCAAAACCTACAAATATAGCCATAATTAAACCCCCAAGAGGCAACATAATTGCAGATGTTGTGTAATCGACCCAATCAAAAAAGCTTTTTCCACCCCATGTTAGTGCCTCTTTATATCCATCTATATTTGAGAGAATAGCAATGATGCCAACAAGGTAAAAAAATAAACCCATAGAGAGCGATGCCTTGAGTCTGCTCCATGAAAATCTATCAATAAAATACTGAACCATGGGCTCCACAAGAGAAACTGCAGAAGTGAGTCCCGCAAAAGCAAGCGCGATAAAGAAGAGAACTGCAAAGATATTTCCTAAAATTCCCATCTCATAAAAAGCAGCAGGAAGCGATATAAAAACCAAACCAGGACCTTTTGCTGGACCTGAGCCGTACTGATAAAGGAATGTAAAGAGCATAAGCCCCGCGACAATAGAGATGGCAGTATCTAAAAAAACCACCCAAAAAGCGTTTGTGACAAGATTTGAATTTTTCTCCATAGATGCTGAGTAGGTCATGATGGCACCCATGCCAAGTGAAAGTGTAAAAAAAGCATGTCCAACAGCTATCACAAAAGCGTTTGAGTTAATTTTTGACCAATCAGGAGAAAACATAAACTCTACTGCCTGCGAAAACGCCTCAAGCCTAGTAGCATAAATAAACATCCCAAGTAAGATAATCATAAGTGCTGGCATCAAAACCATATTCATTTTCTCAATACCGCCCTTGATACCTTTTGTCAAAATATAGGTAATCCAAATAAAGGCAAGGGTGTGATAAAAAAGCTGTGTCGGTATGTCAGTATGAAGCATCGCACTAAATACGTTCTCTGCCTCTTGAACGCTCGAGGGAAGCCAAGTAAGCGAGGTGACAATATAGTGAAATATCCACCCGATAACGACCGAGTAAAATATCATTACAAAAAGACCTGCCAAACTTTGAAAACCCGCATATTTCCACAAGCTAGGATTTTTTGGCGCAAGCACTTCAAAGGAGGTAACTGTATCTTTGCGTCCAAGATACCCTATAAGCATCTCGGCTACCATGATAGAAAAACCTATAAGTACGACGGTGATAAGATACACAAACACAAAAGCGCCTCCGCCATGCTCTCCTGTAATATAAGGAAATTTCCATATATTTCCAAGCCCGACCGCACTCCCCGCTGCAGCTAAAATAAACCCGAGTTTACTAAATCTTGCTATTTTCATATCTCATCATCCCTTTTTTTGAGAGTTATTATACATAAAATCAAAAAGATATAAAAGAATTATGTAAAAAGTATTGACATTTCAAGCGATATCAACTATAATTTCGCCTCATTAATCAGCTAAACGGTTGGTTTTTGTGACAGGTCGGGGTGTAGCTCAGTATGGTTAGAGTATCTGGTTTGGGACCAGAGGGCCGAAGGTTCGAGTCCTTTCACCCCGACCACCTTAATTTCTCAAATTTTATATTTTTTTGGCATGGTGGGATTAGCTCAGTTGGTTAGAGCATTGGTTTGTGGTGCCGAGGGTCACGGGTTCGAGCCCCGCATCCCACCCCATAGAACAAAATATAAAACGTAATACAAACAAATATTATAGCGTCCGTGGCTCAATTGGATAGAGTTTCGGACTTCGGATCCGACGGTTATAGGTTCGAATCCTATCGGGCGCACCATAATCAGATGCGTCCATAGCTCAGCTGGATAGAGCAATGCCCTTCTAAGGCATAGGCCAAAGGTTCGAATCCTTTTGGGCGTACCACTCATACAAAACAACAAGATTTTTAACAACGTGCGCGGATGTGGTGAAATTGGTATACACGCCAGACTTAGGATCTGGTGCCGCAAGGTGTGGAGGTTCAAGTCCTCTCATCCGCACCAACTACAAAGCCCTATTTTAGGCAATTTCAAAGCTTTTTCTTCAATCAAAAAAATCCAAAGTAACACTAAAATAACACTTTTC
>JFJP01037734.1_pt1 | contig 24540 bp, 19 predicted proteins | sample 431651 | NCBI WGS metagenome assembly JFJP01 (sample SAMN02602958, study PRJNA72255) | Microbial mat metagenome, whole genome shotgun sequencing project. | biome: fresh water; feature: sink hole; material: water; isolation source: purple microbial (photo- and chemosynthetic) mats found in...
CGGTGGCGCGGCAGCCGGCAGGAGGCCCTGCTTCGGCTGTTCCGCCAGAAGGCCAAGGGCCAGGACCCCAACACCACCTACGAGCTCGAGGCCCTGCCCGAGGACGACGTGGCCCGCGACATGGCCCGCCACCTCCACCGCGGCACCCTCGACGAGCAGATCGTCAAGCAGCTCAAGGCCGAGGAGGACTACTACAAGGCCTTCGGGCAGATGGAGGAGGACATAGGAAGGCTCGAGGCAGAGAAGGCCGAGGCCGTCCGCGCCGCAGAGCTAGAACGGCAAGGCAAGGAGGAGGCCCAGAAGGAAGCCCAGCAGGAGCGCCAGCAGCGCGAGGAGGCCCAGCGCCTGGCCGAGCGCGAGCGCCTGCTCAGGGCAGAGGCCCTCCTGCGCGAGGCAGAGGCCAAGCATGCCGCGGAAAAGGCCCGAGCCAAGGCCCTCGAGAGCGCCAGGGAGTTCCTCGCCCTGGGAGTCCCCGCAGGGAAGGCCGCACTGCTCACAGGCCTCGACCCCGCCGAGGTCCAGGCCCTGCTGGACCAGGAAACAGGACCCCCATAACCCACAAGCGCCATGCTGATCGTCCCCCCCCTGTACGACTGGGCCTTCAAGTACCTGCTCGACGACAACCTCAAGGCAAGAGGATGAGGCGAACAGAAGGTCGAGGGCTCAAACATCCAAGAGCTACCCCTGGGCTTCATGGCTGTGGGTTGGGATTTTGCGGGGAAATGGCTCCCAAAATCTTCTCTACGGGGCGATTGTCAAACTCAAAATAGAGCAAAGCTCCACTGAGGCCCAGCAGACGGCCGAATTCCAGGTCTTCTTGGGTTGACAAGTAGCACCATTTGGAGTAGAGGAAACCAGGAGGCTGCTCGCGTTCGACGGGATAAGACCCTCCTCGGGTGCTGTATCGGAGAGACTTGGCATATCCCAACTTTCGTATGTCGTCGAGCGCGACACGGTACTTGGTCTTGCCAAAGCTGACGTATGACAAGGCGTCCTGCTCGAGAACAAAGAATTGAGCCCAATGCTTGGCAGCCAGCAGAGCGAAAAGCACGAGCAGCACAACGGCCAGAACGGTGAGCCGAAGGCCAAAAGAAAGAAGCAAGGCCCCAAAAGAAAACAGAAGCAGCTTGACGATTGTCGAGGTCCTGTAAAAGCGAAACCGCAATATCTCTTTGCTTCGGGGATGCCCCTCAGGCCCTGCCGAGGCGGCTTGGTCGGGAAGCTTGTCCATGGTCCAAAACTTAGAAAGGTTTCAGAGGGAATGGTTCATCGTCATGGAAGGCCGACGCGCAGCACATCCACCCGTTGTTCTCTGCGGACTTGCAGGAGATACATGCCAGCGGGTTGCCGAAGCTCCAAGGCGTGGGCCTGGCCACGGAGCTCTTCCTCCAGGAGAAGCTGCCCGGCGAGGTTGAACACGCGCAGCATCGAGCCAGGGGCAGGGACTTGCAAGAAGTTGAGCTCCAGGCGCCCGTCGTGCTGGGCCAACCAGAAGTCCTTGGACTGCACCTCCTGGCTCGCGGTGACGTTTTGCTGCCCAGCGAACATGGCCTCGCCTGCAGCGGCGTTGTAGGCCCATTCGTACAAAGTGACCGAACTACCGTCCTCCTCAACGTCCAGGCGCATCCAGCCGTAGTGCGTGGCGCCCTGCTTCTTGAAGCGCACGCCCAAGTATTTGCTATTGGTTCCCATCCAGTTGCCGTAAGTGCCGCCGGCCAGGTAGCTCCACATCATCGTGAGGTTGCCATTGTTGACATCGCCTCGCCAAGCCGCCTGCTGGGAACCGATGGGCTGGCCCGCGTCGAGGGCGAAGGGGTAAAAGTAGCTCCCGGAGGCGCTCAGGCTGCCCAGCGCGGAGTTGAACTCGACATTGTCGCCAGGCTTGGTGAACAGCCGGAGCCCGACGTAGGCAGGAGTCTGGTCCTGCACCAGGTAATCCAGGGCGAAATCGTCCTGGCCATCCTCGTCGAAGTCGATGCCATGCCGCTGCGTCTGGCCCGAAAAGGTCACGTCCTCGATGTCGCGATGGACGATTTGCGCTTGGATTTGGCCGCTGGCCAGCAGGCTGGCGGCCAAGGCGGCATACCGGCCCAGCCTTGCGTCAAGTTCTTGTTCGTTTGGTCCCATGGGTCAGTCGTGTTTGCCAATTGTTGGAAAAGCCCGAAAGCTGGAGTCAGCTTTCGGGCTTAAAAGTAGCAATTTTTGAAAAACGACAAAAAGGCCCCGGCCTATCAATCCACCTTGGCCGTGAAAACCTCGAATCCGTAGGCCGGGATGCTGACCTTCAGGCTTTGGGGCCGCTGCTCGATTACCTTGCCCTCGAAGTTGGCTTGGAAGGCATGGCCGGAGAGCCGCCCTGTCGGGAGCTCGAGCTCAACGGCTTGGTTCGACTTGTTGAAGACCACGACGACATCCTGCCCCAGGTAGCTGCGGCCGTAGGCGAACTGCTTGGGGCTGACCAGCAATTCCTGGTAGTCGCCATAGACCAGGGGCATCTGCTCGCGGCGCAGGCGGACGAGCCCCTCGGCCACCTCCTGGCTGTGCTGCTCGTAGGTGGTCAGGTGCTCGAAGCGCATGGGGCGGCGGTTGTCGGGATCGCCGGCGCCGGGCATGCCGATCTCGTCGCCGTAGTAGATCACGGGCACGCCGGGGATGGTCATGATGAAGGCCGTGAGCTGGGCCAGCCGCTTGTAGCCCAGGGGGTCCTTGACCTCGATCTCGCGCTCCCAGCCGGCCTCCTGGCTGCTCTCGTCGTAGCGGAGGGCGCCTCCCGCGAAGGAGATGAACCGCGGTATGTCGTGGTTGCCCGTGATGTTGCCCATGAGCGAGTGGCTGCCGTAGTAGAAGAAAGTCTCCTGGAGGCTTGAGGCCAGCAGCTCGAAAGAGTTGGCGTCTTGCGAGAAGACGGCCCGGGCGTCGAAATAGACGCTGAAGTCGAACTGGCCATCGAGCATCCCGCTGCCGACGTAGCTGCCGATCAGCTCGCGGCTGCCGAAGGTCTCGCCCACCTGGTAGAGCGGCCTCTGCTGGGGCGCCATGTGCTGGGTCTTGAGCTTGCGCGTCAGGGTGCGCCAGAACGCGTCGGGGATGTGCTTGGTCGCGTCGTGGCGGAAGCCGTCAACTCCCATCTCCGTGACCCAGAAGAGCGCCGAGTCCGTCACCATCTCCAGCGCCTCGGGCCGGGTGTAGTCGATCGAGGGCATGAAGCTGTCGAACCAGGTGGTCAGGCGCATCTCGTCGAAAAGGCGGATGTTCGGGCGGCCGTCGGGGGTGGTATCGACGGTGGCCCAATCGGGATGCGCCAGGATGACGGGGTGCTCGCGGTGGACATGGTTGGCCACGAAATCCACCAGCACCCGCAGGCCGTTGGCATGGGCCTTCTCCACAAGCTGCTTGAACAGCTCGTTGGAGCCGAAGCGCTGGTCCACCTGGGTGAAGGAGATGGGCCAATAGCCGTGGTAGCCCGAGAAGGAGCGGTTGGGCTCCGGGTACTCGACCTCCGAGCGCCAGGTGTTCTGTATGATGGGGGAGAGCCACAAGGTGTTGACGCCCAGCTTTTTGAAATAGCCGTCGTCAATCTTCTGGATGATGCCGGCCAAGTCGCCGCCGTGGTAGTTGGCCCGGGGCGCGACCAGCGTGTCGTCAACAGGCTTGTCGTTGGAGGGATCGCCGTTGAGGAAGCGGTCCACGAGCATGAAGTACAGGATCTGCCCGTGCTTGTCCTGCGCGCCCATCTGGGCCGTCTCGCGCAGGGGCTCGCCCTTGCCCAAGGGGACGAGGATGTCGTTGCCCAAAGACTGGCCTGCGTGGGTCCAGGCCCGCAAGTGGCTGCGTTCCATGTTCTTGGCCACGCTGGGCACCCGCACGCGCAGCGTATCGCCCACGCGCTCGACCATCATCGGGTCGATGCGGTGGTTCTCCCAGAAAATGAAGACCTCCGGCGCCTGGCCCTCGAGCAGGAGGCTGAGCACGCCGTCGGCATGGCCCAGGGTGCGCAGGCTCGGAGCCTGGCCCGCGCCGGCCTGCTCGACATACGCCACCGAGTTGTAGCCGCCGATGTTGTTGTCCATCGAGTCGCGGTTGGCCGGGTCAAGCCGCTCCACTCCGTCGATGACGAAGCGGTATTTGTACTTGCCGGGGTTGAGCATCAAGGAGATGGACCAGCGGCCGTCAGCGCCCACGCTCATGGGGCTTTCGGCAGGGTTCCAGTTGTTCATGTCGCCCATCAGGGCCACCTGGGCGCAGGTCTGGCCCTTGGGGTCGAAGTGGAACTCGACCGGCTGCTTAAACGACTTGCGCACCAGGATGGAATAGGAAAAGCCCTCGGCCCAGACCCGCATCTCGCTGAGCACGGGCAGCTTGTCGGGCTGGACCACCTCTATCGACAGCGTCTGCCGGTCGGCCGAAAGCCTGGCCGAGAGGGCCGGATGCACCTGCGCCGAATCGACCAGCGCCGGGTCGAGGAAATAGTCCTGCAAAGGCAGTTCGGTGCGTCCCTCGCCCAGTTGCAAGGGCGAGGCCAAGCCGTAGATCAGGCTCTGGCTGGGAATCTCCGGCTCTCGTTCTTGAGGCCCGGAGCAGGCCGACACCCAAAGGGCGATGAGCGCGAGAAGGTACTTTTTCATTGTTTTCGATATGGATGAATGTTGATTTTGATGCCCAAGCGAGCCAGGGCGCCGACCCGGCTCAAGCCAGCTCCCTTTGGCCAAAGATGGCCGACCCGACCCGGACCAGGGTGCTGCCCAGCCCGACGGCGAGCGGCCAGTCGCCCGACATGCCCATCGAAAGCTCGCGGAAGTGCGGCTTGTCGGCGAAGAAGCCCTGCCGGAGCTCCGCGAAGCGCTCGGCCACGTAGGCGAACTCGCGGCAGACCTGGTCCTGGTCGTCGCTGAAGGTGGCCATGGCCATCAGCCCATCGACGCGGACGTTTTCGGCCTGGCGGAAGGCCGGCGAGTCGAGCAGGGACAGGAGCTCGTGCCAGGCCATGCCGTGCTTGGTCTGCTCCTGGGCCACGTGCAGCTGCAGCAGGCAGGGGATGACGCGGCCGTGCCGGCGGGCCTGCTGGTCGAGCACCGCGAGCAGCTCCAGGCTGTCCACGGCGTGTACCATGGCCACGAACGGGGCGATGTGCTTGGCCTTGTTCTTCTGGAGGTGGCCGATGAAGTGCCACTCGATGTCCTTGGGCAGTGCCTGGTGCTTGGCCACGAGCTCCTGCACGCGGTTCTCGCCAAAGATCCGCTGCCCGGCGGCGTAGGCCTCGAGGATGTCCTGCTCGGGATGGGTTTTGGAAACGGCCACCAGGCGAGTGCCTTGGGGAAGCTGCCCGATGAATTGCTCTAAGTTTCGCGCGATGCTCATTTTGGGTTCATTAAGAAAGCGGCGCGAATTTACGATTCGGCGGCGAAAAACACGCGGGCGGGCGGACACCGCGCCCCGGCAGGCGTTTTTGGAGGGGCGCCCGGCCAGCGGGCCGGGAAGTCGCCTCGGGGGCGAGGCTTTGGCAAACTGCCAGTTTTGGAAAATGCCCCGCGCGCGTTTGCGGCAGATTCCTGGTGATGCCCAAGGCATCGTTCTGCCCGCCAGAGGGAAAAGCGGATGGAAATATATTCCCAAGACCGCTTGGAATCGGAACGCGGATTTCCTAAATTTGTGAAGTCCGGTGGCCCCGCCAGCCTGTGCCCAGTTTGGGCGGGCGCGCGGCACCGCGGGCGCGATTTTGCCCAAACCCTAAGCTCCTTGCCCATGAAAACAGCGAAAGCCCTGTTCCTGGCGTCTTTGTTTGCCGCGCTGGCGCCCGCGGCGCTTGCCCAGGATTGGCAACCGGACTTCGAGGCCGCCCAGGCCCAGGCGCGCCAGGACAGCCTGCCAATCGTCTTGGTTTTCTCAGGGTCCGACTGGTGCGCCCCCTGCATCAAGCTGGAAAGGGAAATCTGGGACGCGGAAGAGTTCCAAGCCTACGCCAAGGACCACTACGTGATGCTGAAGGCCGACTTCCCGCGGCGCAAGGCCAACGCTTTGGGGCAAGAGCAAGCCCAGGCCAACGCCCGCCTGGCCGAAACCTACAACCCGCAGGGGTTCTTCCCGCTGGTGGTGGTGCTCAGCCCCGACGCGGCAGTGCTGGGAAGGACCGGCTACACAGGGGCCAGCCCGCGGGAGTACATCGAGGCGCTCGATGGCTTCCTGCCACGGCCATGAACGCCAGGTTGACATTGGCCCTGGCCCTGGCCCTGGCCTTCTTCTGGGCGGACCAGGCGCGAGGCCAGCAGGCCTACGAGCGCCAGTGCTCGCTGATGGGCTGCCGGTTCGAGCTCATCGTCGTGGCCAATGGCCAGCAGGAGGCGGACGCCAGCATCGACACGGCCATCGCGGAGATGCGGCGCGTCGAGCGGCTCATCTCCGATTGGGATTCCCTTTCGCAGACCTCCGAGATCAACCGGAGGGCCGGCGTTTCGCCCGTGGAGGTGGACAAGGAGCTCTTTGACCTGGTCGGGCGCTGCGTTGCGCTCTCGCGGCTGACGGACGGGGCCTTCGACATCAGCTACGCCTCGATGGACCGCGTTTGGAGGTTCGACGGCTCCATGACCCGGGCGCCATCGGCGGAGGAGGTCCGCCGCTCGGTGGAGAAGGTCGGCTACCAGAACATCGTGCTGGACAGCGCCAGGCAGACCGTGTTCCTGAGCCAGACCGGCATGAAGATAGGCTTCGGGGCCGTCGGCAAGGGCTACGCCGCCGACCGCGCCAAGCGCCTGCTGGTTTCCCTGGGCGTGCCGGCGGGCATCGTCAGCGCCTCTGGCGACATGAGCGCGTGGGGCCTCCAGCCCGACGGCCAGCACTGGACCATCGCCATCACCAACCCGTTCAACCCGCGCAACGCCTTCGCGGTCTTCGCCCTGGAGCAGGGAGCCGTGGCCACCAGCGGCGACTACGAGAAATTCGCGGTCCTCGACGGCATCCGCTACTCCCACATCATCAACCCCCTGACGGGCTACCCGGTCACGGGCCTGGCCAGCGTGACGGTCTTCGCCCCCAGCGCGGAGCTTTCGGACGCCCTGGCCACGGCTGTCTTCGTCTTGGGCGTCGAAGCCGGCTTGGACAGGGTCAACCAGTTGCCCAACGTGGAGTGCGTCATCATTGACAGCCAAGGGGGGATACACCAATCAAACAACATAAAAATCAATGAAGAAGATTAAACTGGCTTTCGCGGCGGCGGCCTTGCTCGCCCTGGGCTCGTGCTCGGTGGTCAAGGAATACGAAAAGGTGTTCCTCAACGACCCCGACATGGAGTTGTCGGACAGGAAAACGGAAAAATTCGAAACCAACTTCCAGGTTTACCGCGAAGGCGCCGCCGGCGCCAACGGTGGCAAATCTGGCGGCGGCTGCGGCTGCAACTAAAACCCCTGTTGAAATGAAGACAAACGCATGGCTCCTGCTGCTGCTGCTGGCCCCCGCCTGGGCCAACGCCCAAACGGCCGCCGATTCGGCCGCCCTTTTCAAGAAACGCGTCCTGGAAGCGCCCGAAATCGCGCTCCTGAGCAGCTTCTATTCGCAAGAAGGGCAAAACGCCGCCGTCACCGGCGGCATCGGAACCGAGGAGCTCACGGACTTGGCCACCGAAATCGGCATCTACATCCCGGTTTCAGACGATGGCGTGCTGAGCATCAGCGGAACCGTGTCGGCCTACACCTCCGCCTCGTCGAGCAACCTCAACCCGTTTTCCGGAGCGTCCGAAAGCGGCGACGACGATGACGATGACGACGACAAAGACGGTCCCGCGGGCAGCGGCGCCACGACGGGCACGCCCTGGGCCGCCTCGACCGGAGCCTCCCGGCAGGACGTTTGGGCCAACCTCAACCTGGCTTACAGCCACAGCTCCGACGACAGGAACACGGTCTGCTCCGGGAGCCTGAGCCTGGCCAACGAATACGACTACGGCTCCCTGGGCTTCGGGCTGGGCCTGGCCCGGCTGCTCAACCAGAAGAACACCGAAATCAGCATCCATGGGAACGTGTTCCTGGACAAATGGCGGCCGGAATACCCCACCGAAATCAAAACCTTCGTGGAAGAAAACGGAAACCTCGACGCGGACTTTTTCCAAGGAGTACCCATCCTGGACATCAACGGCATGCCCATCGCCAAGACCGCGCCCGAGGCCTGGCGCCCGGTCAACAACTCGCTGGTGGAAAACAAGGGCAGGAACACTTTCGCGCTCTCTCTGGGTTTCCACCAAATCCTGGGCAAGAAGACGCAAATGTCCATCTCCACGGACCTGACCTACCAGGAGGGCTGGCTGGCCAACCCCATGCAACGGGTTTACTTCGCGGACAGGCCGAACTTCTTCATCGGGGAAGCCTCCGACATCCCCGTGTACGCGACCGCGGCGAACGACGGCGTGTTCCAACTGGCTGACGACATAGAGCGCTTGCCCCTTAGCCGCCTGAAAGTGCCCATCGGCCTGAGGCTCAACCAGTACGTCAACGAGTTCGTGGTGCTGCGCGGCCATTACCGCTACTACTTCGACGACTGGGGCATCCGGTCGCACACCCTGAATGTCGAAATGGCGCTCAAACTGGGCATGAGGCACACGCTTTACCCCAGCTACCGGCTCTACACCCAGACCGCGGCGGACTACTTTGCCGGCTATGAGCAGGCCCTTTCCACGAGCCAGTTCCACAGCTCGGATTTTGACCTGGCCGGCTTCATGGCCAACCAGTTCGGGCTGGCCTACAAGTACACCGACATTTTCACCTCGGCGCGCGCGGGCCGCCTGGGGCTCAAAAGCCTCTCGTTGGACTACAGCTACTACTTCCGGGACAGCGGCTTCGAGGCCCACATCCTTTCCTTTGGCACCAGCCTGGTCATTGACTGACGCCCGGCCTTGGCGGCCCGCTCCCAAACACAAACAGACCCTTTTTAAAACATCAAAAATTAAAACGCTCATCTGGACTCCTTCCATCCGCCTGTTCCACTGGTTCCTTGCCTTTGGCTTCGCAGCCGCCTACCTGCTTGGCGAAGCGGACCAACTCCGGAACCTGCACTACGGCTTTGGCCTTTTCGTGGGGACGCCGCTGGCCTTTCGCTTGGCCTATGGCCTGTTTGGGCCCCGCTACGCCAAATTCCGGGACTTCCCCATCGCTCCCCGGAAACAGCTTGAGTTCGCCTAGACGTTCTTCAACCAGGAAAAGCCCTACGCGGGGCACAACCCGGCCGCGTCCCTGGCCATGCGGGGCATTTTCTTTGTCGGCTTGGCCTGCGCCGTTTCCGGCTACCTGATCCAGGCCGCCGAAAACGGCGGCGCCGCCGCCTTCGACGGCGAAATCCTTGAGGAAGCCCATGAGGTACTGGCCGAGCTTTTCCTGATCCTGGTCGGCCTCCACCTGCTCGGGGTCCTGGCCGATTCCAGCTTCCACCCCAAGGCGAAGACCCTGCGGTCCATTTTCACGGGCCAAAAAGACGTGCAAGCAGAAAGCGCCAAGACGAACGCCTTTCAAAAAGCCTTCGCGGCCTTGTGGCTGGCCCTGCCTTTCCTGATGTTCCTTTATGGGAACCAATTGGGCCAAGCCAACGGTGCCATAGGCAATGGCCAGGACGAACACCAGGAACGGCGCCGCGACCACGATGACGACGACTGACCTTCGCGTGAAACACGGGACACCAGCGCGGCCCGGCGCCAGCCCATCACCCGTTGGGGCTGGTTGCCGGGCGCTTTGCCAAAGACGCGGGGACGAAGTCGGCCAGGGCCCGAGAAAAAGCCAAAGCCACGCGGCAGGCTTTTGATGGGCCGCAAAAGCTCCTTGTGGCCGATTCCAAAACCAGATGCACAATCCGGCCAAGGCCGCCAGAAAACTACGCGCCCAGGCCGTCAATGGTTTCCTCGGGCAGGCCCGTGAGCCTTTGGATCTCCTCCTCGGGATGCCCGGCCGCCTTCGGGCGCCGGGCGATGTCCAGTATCATTTGGTCTTTTTCGTCCGGGGCCTTGTCCTTTTCCTTGCTTTTGGCGATTTCCGCCTCTAGAATATGGTTGGCCTGGCTGAGCTTTTCCTCGGTCTCCTTCTTGTTGAGCCGGAACCAGGCGATCTTGTTGTACTGCTGCTGCAGCAGCCTGAGGTAGTGGTCCTCGGCGCTCATCTGCCGCTCCAGGTCGGGATTGTCGGCGGCGGCGGCCTGGAGCCGCTTGGCCACCCGGTCGAGGAACTCGGGGAACACCCGGCGGAAGAGCCGCAGCCGGTGGTCGTTGCCGGTCTTCCTGGCGCGCTGGTCGAAGAGCTTGAGCAGGGCGAAGAGCTTGCCCCTGGGGCTTCCGGGGTCGATGTCCAGGCGCTCGGCCAGGGCCAGGCAGGGCAGTTGGACCACGTAGAGCTCGTAGCTCAGGTTGTCCATGAAGTCGTTCTTGCCCTCCATCACCCCCTGCGTGAAGACGCCCGACTTGACGTGCCGGGTCCTGATCATGAGGTCCTTGATCTCGGCCTCGATTTTGAAGTTCGGGATGAAGGCCGGGGTGAGGCGGTAGGGCAGCTCCATCTCGACGAGCTCCCCGGTGTCGGGGGCGGTCTTGCCGATTTTCCGCTTCTTCTGGAAGTTCTCGCAGATGTACTGCTTGAAGCGGAAGATGTCCGTGTCCAGCGCGGCCTTCTGCAATTCGATCATCACCATCTCCTACTGGCCGTCCTCCTTCTCGATGACGGCGGCGAAGCCCAGGTGCAGGAGCTTGATGTCCTTTCCCGTCACGGGGTCCTTGATGGATATTTCGCTGATGGCGATGTCCTTCTCAATCCCGGTGAGGCTGTCGTCTTGGGGATCCTCCTCATTCCCAGCGGGAGACCCTCGGCCTGGACGCTCTGGGCCAGCACCAGCCGCCCGGTCATGTCGAAGACGCGGGCTTGGTGGGGCTGCCAGCGGGGCAGGTCGTAGAACAGTTGGCCGGTGGTGGGGTTGGGGTAGGCGCGCAGGGCGAAACTGGCCGCGCCGGGCAAACCAGTGCCGCCGCCCTCTACGGGCCTCGGGGCGATGCTCGCCGGGCGGCGCCTGGGCATCCCCAGGGAATGGAAAGGCCCCATTTCGCCACCCTCGGGGGAAGGGCAGGAAATGGGGCCTTGGAAAATCGGGACGCGCTAGGCTCAGGCCAGGCGTTTGACGAAGGGTTTTTCGACCCATCCGCGGACTTCGGTCTGGACGTGGTACCAGCCGTTGTCCTGGGTCATGATCTTGACCTTGGTGCCGCGGGGCAGGGGCTGGGCCACGGGGCTTTCGGAGCCGTTGGGGCCCGAGCGGATGTTGAGCGAGGTGGCCGAGACGATGCCGTCGAACTCGTCGTCGGCGTTGTTGGTCTGGATGAAATCCTTGGCTACCCATCCGTCGATCAAGGTGGTGACGCGGTAGTGGGTGTCGATTTCCTTGATGAGGTTGACCTTCTGTCCTTTGGGCAGGGCCTTGGCAACCTTGGTGGCCTCGGCGCTGGGCTCCTCGCGGATGTTGAGCAGGTCGGTGGTTTCGCCAGTGGCGCCGGCGGGCAGGGCCTGGCCCTTGTTGAGGAGCTTGTCGCGCATCTCGTCGAGCGGGAAGGCGGGGCCTGGGTCGCACTTGGCGCCGGGGAGGATCTCCTCGTGCCCGACGATCTCCTGGATGTCGTAAAATTCGCAGAGGGCCTTGCAGATGGCCTCGACCTTCTGGATCTGCACCTCGGGGTACTTGTGCCAGAGCGTGCTGCGCGTCACGGCGTTGCGGTGGGCACCCTTGAAGACGTTCTCGGGGGCGACCTCGTTCTTGTAAACCGTGTAGAACTTGCCGTTGGTCTCGGTCAGGTAGCCGGGGTTGACGATCTCGATGCCCACGGAGAAGTTGTTGTGGTAGCGGCGGCCGTTGTAGAAGCTCCGTCCGGCGTGCCACGTCTTGGTGTTGAAGTTCGAGAGCTGCCAGGTGGTGCCGTCCCAGTCCACGACCAGGTGGGCCGAAACCTCGCGGCCGACGGTGGTCAGCGAGCGGACGGCGCCCTCGCCGCCCATGTTGGCGGTGTAGTGGATGACGATGGAGTCGATGGTGATGGTGCCGGGTGATACGTTGGGCGTCTGGACGAACTTGACGGGCTTGCCATCGGCCTCGAACAGCTTGTGGTCTTTTACGATCATGGAAACAGTTTTTGTTGGTTTGTGGGAATCCTTTGGAAATCAAGCCTGGCTTCGCTCAGGTCCAGGCATAGATACGCCAATAAGACGACAATTCAAAAGCTCTCGCGGAAAAATTCGGAAAAAACTTTCAAGATACCGGGAGGCGGCGCCGCGCTCCCCCAAAAACGCGAAAGCCGAAGCTCCGGGGGCGGGGCTTCGGCTTTCGCGCAGGGTCGGCGCTGGGGCCGTCATTTGTCCATGGTCAGGAGGAACTCCTCGTTGTTGCGGGTCTTCGGCATCCGGGTCTTGATGAACTGCATGGCCTCGGCGGCGTTCATGTCGGCCAGGTGGTTGCGCAGGACGTAGAGGCGGTTGAGCAGCTCGCTGTGGAAGAGCAGGTCTTCGCGGCGGGTGCTCGAGGCCACGATGTCAACGGCCGGGTAGATGCGCTTGTTGGCCAGCTTGCGGTCGAGCTGGAGCTCCATGTTGCCGGTGCCCTTGAACTCCTCGAAGATGACCTCGTCCATCTTGGAGCCGGTCTCGATCAGGGCCGTGGCCAGGATGGTGAGCGAGCCGCCGTTCTCGATGTTGCGTGCCGCGCCGAAGAAGCGCTTGGGCTTGTGCAGCGCGTTGGCGTCCACGCCGCCCGAGAGGACCTTGCCGGAGGCCGGCGAGACGGTGTTGTAGGCGCGGGCCAGGCGGGTGATGGAGTCGAGCAGGATGACCACGTCGTGGCCGCACTCGACTAGCCGCTTGGCCTTTTCGAGCACGATGTTGGCCAGCTTGACGTGGCGCTCGGCCGGCTCGTCGAAGGTCGAGGAGATGACCTCGGCGTTGACGTTGCGGGCCATGTCGGTTACTTCCTCGGGCCGCTCGTCGATCAGCAGGATCATCATGTAAACCTCGGGGTGGTTGTCGGCGATGGCGTTGGCCAGCTCCTTGAGCAGCACCGTCTTGCCGGTCTTGGGCTGGGCCACGATCAGGCCGCGCTGGCCCTTGCCGATGGGCGAGAACAGGTCCACCACGCGGGTGGCCAGGGTGCTTCGGCCTTTGCCCGTGATGTTGAACTTCTCGTTGGGGAAGAGCGGGGTCAGGAAGTCGAAGGGCACGCGGTCGCGGACGAAGTCGGGGTCGCGGCCGTTGATCTTCTCGACGCGGGCCATGAGGAAGAACTTGTCGCCTTCGCGGGGGGGGCGCACCAGGCCCACGACCGTGTCCCCGGTCTTGAGACCCAGGTTCTTGATCAGGGGCTGGGGCACGTAAACGTCGTCGGGCGAGCTGAAGTAGTTGTAGTCGGACGAGCGCAGGAAGCCGAAGCCCTCGGGCACGACCTCCAGCACGCCCGAGTGGCTGATGTGCCCGGTGAAGTCGTACTCCTCGCGGACGCGGGGCTGGGGCTTCTGCTGCTGGGGCTGCTGCTGCTGCGGGTTGTTTTGCTTGAAGTTGGGCCTCTGCTGCGGGTTGTTCTGCTGCGGGCCATGCTGCTGGGGGTTGTTCTGCTGCGGGCCGTTCTGCTGCGGGTTGTTCTGCTGCGGGCCGTTCTGCTGCGGGTTGCCCATGGGCTGCCGCTGCTGCTGCGGGTTCGGGTAGGGCTGGCGCTGCGGGTTCGGGTTCTGCGGATACGGCTGCCGCTGCTGCTGGGGGTTGCGCTGGGGCTGGGGTGGCTCGGGGCTGGGCGGGATGAGCTCGAGATCGGTCTTGGGCTCGTGGGCCGCGATGGCCTTCATCTGCGGGGGCTGCGGCCGGTTTTGCGGATGCTGCGGGTTGGGCCTCGGGCCCTCGTCGAAGGTATCCAGCTCCTGGTTCTGCGGGCGGTTCTGCGGGCGGTTGTGGTTCTGCTGCCCGTTGGCGGGGCGCGGCTCGAAGGGCTTGCCTTGCCGCTTGTCGCGGAAACTCTCGTTGCGGTTGCTGGAGCCGACTTTGCTGGGGCCCAGGCGCGGACGGCCCCGGAGGTCCTGCTTGTCGTCCTCGGACGGCTCGCTTTCCGCCTCTGGGCGAGGCTGCGGTTCCTGGTTTTCCGTCTGGGGTTCCTCTACGCGGACCGGGGGCTCTTGGACCGGTTCGGAAAGGGTGAAGGGAGTGTTGTCTTGCACTTTTTCGGTTTGGGTGGGACTTGTGGAGACCGGTTCGTGGTCTTGTCCGAGCTGCTCCTCCTGGAGGACCTCCTCCACCACGCGGGTAATGTCTCCGATTACAGATTGCCTGTCCAAGATGATATAGACCAGATCTTGTTTTTTGATGGCGTTGACGTTCGAGATGTTCAAACGCCGCGAAACCAACCTCAGGCTCTTGAGGTTCAGCTCATTCAACTTGTTGATGCCGTACATGTCTTGATGGGGAGGGTTGTGGTGGGAGCCAGGGCACGCACAATGGCATGGCCCTAGGCGCCTGGGTGGAAGGTTGAGGACGGAAGGGATAGGGAGGGATTCCTGGCCAGAGGTGGGACCGCTGCCGAGGCCGTGCGAGGCACGGAGGGCGAGGCTGCCTTAGGAATCTTGTTCGTGGGAAAGGGAAATACTCTAGTGGGCTTCTGCGCTTGGGGCCTGTACATGGCCACCTGGTCCAGAATTTTTCGCAATGATAGCCAAATTTGGCCATTCGCCAAAATTCCCGGCGCTTTTTCAACATCTTTTTTTATCATTCTCCTTCAAAAATGCACTTTCCGCCATTTTTGACCTCCGGGCGGACAATGGGCCGCCAAAAAAGCTAATTTTGGTTCCTCCGCCGCCTGCCCATCCACCCAACCATCCCGCCCGCGACTTGCGCCAAGACCCTGGAAGACCCCGCTGAAAACATATCGACCCAAATCGTCCACGAGTCGAAAATAGGCCTATCTTTGCCTTGGGCGAAAGCAAATGCCAGCATCCGCGACGAAGGACCCACGACAGCGCACGACGAAACGCCCGCGGCCATCAGCGATTTGCCCGAGAAAAACAAAACCGTCAACAGACATGAACCGACTGCTTGAACTGGAGGAACGCGTCAGCGCGCTCGGCGCGCCGAAGACCCTGGCCCTGGCCGCCTGCGAGGACGCCAACGCCCTGAAGGCCCTCATGGACGTGCGCCGCGCCGGATGGGTGAGGACCCTGCTCTTCGGCGACGCCGAGAAGACCCGCCGCATCGCCCAGCAGGAGGGCATCGGCCTCGAGGGCGTCGAGCTGGAGCACCACCCCGAGCCCGAGGCCGCCACCGCCGCCGCCGCACGCGCCGTGGCCTCCGGGCGCGCCCAGGTGCTCATGAAGGGCAAGGTCGCCACCGCCAGCCTCCTGCGCGCCGTGCTCGACAAGGGCAATGGCCTTTCCGCCGGGGGGCTGCTCTCGCACCTGGCCCTGTTTGAGCTGCCCGCCTACCCCAAGCTGCTGGCCCTGACCGACGCCGCCATGAACATCGCCCCCAGCCTGCGCGAGAAGGCCGCCATCGTCCAGAACGCCGTGGCCTTCCTGCGGCACCTCGGCTACGAGCTGCCCCTGGTGGCCGCCCTGGCCGCCGTCGAGACCGTCAGCGACAAGATGCCCGCCACCCTCGAGGCCGCCGCGCTGGCCATGATGAACCGCCGCGGGCAGATACCCGGCTGCCTGCTCGACGGCCCGCTGGCCCTCGACAACGCCGTCAGCCCCGAGAGCGCCCGCCACAAGGGCATCGAAAGCCCCGTGGCCGGGCGGGCCGACCTGCTCCTGTTCCCCAGCATCGAGAGCGGAAACGCCGTTTACAAGAGCCTCAGCCTCCTCGCGGGGGGCCGCGTGGCCGCCGTCATCCTCGGCGCCAAGTGCCCCATCGTCCTGACTTCCAGGGCCGACTCCGAAGACGCCAAGCGCATGAGCATCCTCCTGGCCCTGGCCTGACATCCGCCCTACCCAAGCCCCCCAACGCCGAACACGAACAAAGCCCATGGCCCTGCGCATCAACCGAACCATCAAGAACCTCAACCGGATAACCGAGATCATCGGCATCCTCGTCAAGTACGGGTTCGAGGAGTTCGTGGCCAGCACCGCCCTGCGCAAGCTGCTCAACACCAAGCGCATGGGCGAGTCCAAGCGCCTCAGCCAGCAGATCCTCACCCTCTCGCGCTGGCAGCGCATCCGCATGGCCGTGGAGGAGCTCGGGCCCACCTTCGTCAAGCTGGCCCAGACCCTGAGCAACCGGCCCGACATGGTGCCCGAGCCGCTCATCGAGCAGTTCGAGCAGCTCCAGGACAACGTCAAGCCCTTCAGCAGCGCGCAGGCCATGCGCATGATCGAGCGCGAGCTCGGCGCCAAGCTCTCCTCGGTCTTCGAGTTCTTCTACGAGCGGCCCTTCGCCTCTGCCTCCATCGGCCAGGTCTATCGCGCGCGGCTGCTCAGCGGCCAGGAGGTCATCGTCAAGGTGCAGCGCCCCGGCATCGGACGCGTCATCGCCAAGGACATCGAGATCCTCTACCTGGTGGCCGAGCTCACCCAGAAGTATTTCCAGAAGAACTTCCAGTTCGACCCCATCCCCATCGTCGAGGCCTTCGAAAAGAGCATGACCCGCGAGCTGCTCTACCTCAACGAGGCCAAGAACATCGTCCAGTTCCGAAACTACTACGCCAACAAGCCCAAGGTGCAGGTACCCAAGGTCTTCCGGCAGTTCTCGACCCAGAAGCTCCTGGTCATGGAGTTCATCAAGGGATGCAAGATCACCGACATCAAGCAGCTCAAAGCCTTCGGCCTCAACCCCCGCCAGGTGGCCGCCGACGGCTTCGAGCTCTACCTCAGCCAGATCTTCGAGCACGGATTCTTCCACGCCGACCCGCACCCGGGCAACCTCCTGGTCCGCGAGGATGGCACCATCTGCATCATCGACTTCGGCATGGTCGGCAAGCTCATCAAGAAAGACAAGTACGCCCTTTCGGGCATCTTCCAGGGCATGGCCGAGATGGACTCGAAGAAGGCCGCCGACAACTTCCGCCGCCTGGCCATCGACGACCAGATCGCCGACCAGAAGGCCTTCGAGTACGACATGAACGAGACCCTCGAGGAGTTCGTCATGCTGCAAGACCACGAGCACGGCATGAGCCAGCTCCGCAAGAACCTCCAGAACATCATCTACAAGCACCGCATGAAGGTGCCCGACGCCGTCTATCTGCTGCTGCGGGCCCTGGTCATGCTCGAGGGCATCGGCAAGACCCTCGACCCCGACCTCAGCCTCCGCGAGCTGGCCGAGCCTTTCCAGCGCAAGATCGCCCAGGAGCAGAACTCGCCCCAGAACCTGGCCAACGAGCTCAACAGCCGCATCGGCCAGCTCAGCGACTTCCTGCGCAACTTCCCCACCGAGCTCAACCAGATCCTCCGCAGCCTGCGCAAGGGCAAGCTCCACATCCAGTACGAGGTGCAGGGCCTCGAGCCGCTCTACCACCGCCTCGACAAGATCACCAACCGCCTGGCGCTCACCTTCGTCTCGGCCGCCTTCCTCCTGGCCTCGGCCCTGACCATGCTGGCCGACTACCGCCCCGACCAGCTCGCCTTCTGGGGCATTCCCTACATCAGCCTCGTGGGCTTCGTCTTCTCGTCGGTGCTGCTCTTCTTCCTCCTGCTGAGCGTGCTGCGCAACCGCGGCGGCAACGGCAACTAGCCCCGAGGCGTCCGCGGTTTCCGTTGGGCCATGTCAGCGCCCCGGCCTTCCCATTTTTCGCAACAAGCTGTACCGGAAAGGCCCGGAAGGTCCTTGCGCACGCATTTTTCGCAATTTGTATCCAGTCCAAATAAGGCAAATGCTGGGAGTTCCTGCATCCGGGCGATGGATTTCGACTTGGGGTTCATTAAATTGATTTTCAAGCGTTTATCCCATGAAAATGGCTCCGTGCGAGGCCATTCTATCCCATTCCGCCTTTCGGCGCAGGGGGCATTTTCAAAGGATGGAAATATCCTTTTTTGCCTGTCATGTCGGTTTTAGGGCTTTAGGAGCTACGATTCGCTGAAAATCGTAGCCTCTGATATTTTTCGAACTGTTTATCTTGGCCCCAGTCCATCCGCGGCGCGCGAGCGCCAGCGGGGCGACCGTCCAACACCACGCCTAGCCAACGCTTTCACGCGTTTCAACAGTTTGTTCCACCTAAAACACTTCAAGACATGAAACAAAGAAAAAGACTTTTCAGGGCCTTCGTCCTGCTCACGCTCATGGGGCTGATGCCCGGGCAGGGGTGGGGGCAGATCCTAAACGAGAGCTTCGACAGCTACCGGCCTGCGGGCTGGACGGCGGCGCAAGGCGCGCTGGGCAATCCATCCACACTGTATGGAACCAACAGCTATTGGGAAGGGGGCAGCTTTCTCAACGCTGGGACCACAGAATCGGCGCTATTGAGAATCTGGGCCACTTCATCTACGCCCGCATGGATGATCAGCCCTTCCGTCAACCTGGGTGACGGCAGCACGCCCTATGTGCTCAAGTTTGACCTCGGCCTTACGACTTACGATGGCACAGCAGCCGGCACGATGGATGCTGACGACCTATTTGCAGTACTCATCTCCACGGACGACGGTGCCAGTTGGACCACAACCAACATCCTCAGACAGTGGGACTCGAACACACCTATATCCAACTTAGGACAGGCGGAGATGATTTCCTTGGCAGGCTACACCGGTATGGTTAAGTTCGGATTTGTGGGCAAATCGACTGCCTCGACCCCGAACAGCCGCACAGACCTGTTCGTGGACAACGTCGTCGTGGAGACGCCCACCGAGCCGTTCTTCAACGCCAACCCCGCCAGCTTGGTCTTCGAACTGACTCCGCTTGGCAACAGCCGGACTATGACCACCACAATTACCAACATTGGTGGTGGAAGTATGACGATCAGCGACGCCAGCGCCCTTAGCATCATGGGAGCGAACGCCTCTTTCTTCAGCATCTCCCAAGTGGGCTCTGTCGGCCAGACCTATCCCATCACTTTAGGTTTTGGCCAGTCGGTAAGCTGCCAGGTTACGTACGCCCCAACGTCCGAAGGCTCGCACTCGGCCAACCTGGGCATCAACACCGCTGAGTTGGGGGACCAGTCAGTAGCCCTGACCGGCTCTTGCGCCACCATCACGGCGATTCCGCACGCGCAAAACTTCGATGGGGTAACAGCTCCTGCCTTCCCATTGGGCTGGGAGCCCATGGTAACCACAACCTCGCCCACCAGCGGCGGGGTGTGGATGATAAACAGCTCCACCCCCTGGCCCGCCAACTTTGTCGAGTTCAGATCTGGCGCCGACGCCAGCGCCAGCCTAATGCTGGTGTCGCCTCCCATCGCCGAGGACCTCAACCTTCTCAAGGTCAAGTTCATGATGTACGCGTCCACCTACAGCTTCGAGGTGGGCGTCTATACCCCCGACAAGGCTTTCCAGGTCATCCAGACCCTTAGCAACGGCTATTCGTTCGAGGAGCAGGAGGTCAGCCTGGCCAGCTACAGCGGCACGGGCAACCGCGTGGCCATCCGTTTCGTGCCCGCGGCGCCGGGGGGCACCGTCGACACCTACCGCTCGGGCTACATCGACGACTTCTCACTCGAGTACCTGCCGGGCGATCTCGCTGGTATCATTACGGACGCCGCCACAGGCGCCCCCATCGAGGGAGCGCAAGTTAGCATCGCAGGAATGACGGCCTACTCGCAAGCCGACGGCAGCTACTCCATCGCCGTTCCCGCCGGCGAGTGGGAATGGACCGCCAGCGCCGCTGGCTACTACCCGACCTCCGGCAGCGCCACGATCATGACCGGAAGCACGCAGACCCTGGACGTCAGCCTGGAGGCAGCCACCCCTGGGGTTTACCTCATCGGCGACGCGACCAGCGCGGGCTGGGGCAGCGCCTCGGCCTTGCCCCTGGAATGGGTCGAGGGAAGCCTTTTCCGCGGCACCTTCGAACTGGCAGGGCCCAACACCCTGTTGCGCTTTCTCAAACTGCCTGGCCTGGCCACGCCCTCTTGGGGCTACGCCTCCGGGACACAGATGGAAGGAATGCTCGACTTCCGCGACCAGATGCCCGAACCGGCCTACATCCTCGGCCCCGGCATTTCCGGAACCTACGAGATCAGCGTGGACACGGCCAACCTTAGCTACACCATCATCCGGCAGTGCCTGCCCGAGCAGGAGCTCGTGGTCATGGACCTGTTCACTGACTATTGGGGGTACCAAACGTCTTGGACGCTCGCCAACGGTAGCGAGACGATTTACACGGGGGACAATTTCCAAAGCACCACCCACTACAACACTCAATTCTGCTTATCCTACGACTGCTACGGCTTGACCGTTAGCGATTGGGGAGATGGCATCTACGCTCCCTACGGCTACGGCCTGAGGAACCTTGACCAGGACCTCGTTTACCGCGAAAGCTCCCAGAACGGATTTACTTCCTCTGAGCTTACCGAGTTCTGCATCTTCGACCCGGCCACTCTGGGCGACCTCACCGGAGTTGTAACGGATGCCGCCACCGGCGCCCCCATCGAAGGCGCGGAGGTGAGCATCAGTGGCAAATCCGCGCTCTCGCAAGCCGACGGCAGCTACTCCATCACCGGACTGCTCGAGGGCGAGTGGGAATGGACGGCCAGCGCCAGCGGCTACTACCCGACTTCTGGCAGCGCCACGATCGTGGCTGGCAGCACGCAGACCCTGGACATCAGCCTGGAAGCAGCCATACCCGGGGTTTACCTCATCGGCGACGCGACCAGCGCGGGCTGGGGCAGCGCCTCGGCCTTGCCCCTGGAATGGGTCGAGGGAAGCCTCTTCCAAGGCACCTTCGAGCTGGCAGGACCTGGCACCCAGTTGCGCTTCATCAAGTACCTTGGCATGGACGCGCCCACTTGGGGCTACGCCGCCGGGACTCCGATGGAAGGAACGCTCGACTTCCGCGGCCAGATGCCCGCACCGGCCAACATCCTCGGCCCCGGCATTTCCGGAACCTACGAGATCAGCGTGGACACGACCAACCTGAGCTACACCATCATCCGGCAGTGCCTGCCCGAGCAGGAGCTCGTGGTCTTGGACCTGTTCACGGATCCCTTTGGAAACGAGACGTCCTGGACGCTCGCCAACGGAAGCGAGGCGATCTACACCGGATCGGATCTCGCGGGCAGAGCCCACTACAACACGCAGTTCTGCCTGTCTTACGACTGCTACGGCCTGACCGTCAATGACTCCTATGGAGATGGCATCTACGTTCCCTACGGCTACAGCCTGAGGAACCTTGACCGCGACCTCACCTACCGCGAAAGTTACCAGAACGGCTTCTCGTCTTCGGAAGAGACCAGCTTCTGCCTCTTCGACCCGGCCACTCCGCTAGGCAACGTCGAGGGTATCGTAACGCAAGCCTCGACGGGCGATCCTGTCGAGGGGGCGACGGTGAACATCAACGGCCAATCCGCAATCTCGCAAGCCGATGGTAGCTACTCCATCTCCGGCCTGCCCGCGGGCGAGCTGCCTTGGATGGCCGAAGCCAGCGGCTTTGGTACTGCCTCTGGCATCGCGACCATCGTGGCCGGAACCACGCAGGCCCTGGACATCAGCCTGCAGACCAACCGACTGACCGTGCATGTGTTCGATGGGCTAGGCAACCTGGTCAACGGGGCCACAGTTCGACTCTTCATAAATGTTCCGGGATCCGGTTGGATGGAATATTACACAGAAACCGTGAGTGACGGCACCCTGGTCCTCGAGGGCCTAAGCACCCAATACTGGTATGTCAGCTCGACTTACACGGACACCGAAGGCCACACTTACGAGGCCCGATCGCCAATCTTCTACATTGTCCCCAGCGAAGACAAGGAAGTCATCCTGGTGCTACAGCGCAGGTATCAGGTCAACATCACCGTCCTCGATGAGAACATGGCCCCCCTGACGGCCAACGTCCATCTAAGGTCGAATGGCGCGATCTACACCGCCGAGAACGGGCTGCTTACCTTGAATTCCCAGCAAGGGCCCCTGTCCTACTCGGTTTACGCGGACGGTTACGAGACCCAAGGCGTGATGCTGGAGGTTGCCAATGAGGACATCGACCGGACCCACGTGATGATTCCTTCCGACTACTGCACCGTGGAGGGCACCTCGTCCGCGGGCGCTATCAACAAGGTCTCCCTGTCGAACGGCTTTGAGCGCAGCTCGACCTGGGAGGGATACAATTTCCACGAGCCGATCGCGGCCATTTTCGCGCCAGGCTCCTCCCTAGACATGGAAGCCATGACGAAGGGAGGTTGGCAAGACCTGAGGGTCTGGGTGGACTGGAACAACGACGGATACTTTGCCGAATCGGAGACACAGGGCATGGGCTCGGAACAATACTCCGATGGCAACAAACGCTACTGGACCACCCTCGCACCTTCGGCGGATGCCGCCTGGGGCCAGGTAGTCCGCGCCCGCGTCTGGCTCGGCGTGTCGTGGGAAATGCCCACAAACGGCTGCGGATGGGCCAATTACGAAGTCGAGGACTACCAGTTCCTGCTGGTCGAGCCGACTACCTTGGGCGAGCTCGCGGGCGTCGTTACGGACGCGGGCACCGGATCGCCCATCGAAGGCGCCCGGGTTAGCATCCTCCGAAGCTCGACCCTCACCGCGCCCGACGGCAGCTACTCCTTCAGCTCACTGCCTGAGGGCGAGTGGGAATGGACGGCCAGCGCCGACGGCTACCAATCGGCCTCCGGCAGCGCCACGATCGTGGCCGGAAGCACGCAGACCCTGGACATCAGCCTGCAGGCCTTGCCCACCGCGAACGCGACCTTCCTGGTCACGGACGGCGGCGGCAACCCCATCGAAGGCGCCGTCCTTACCCTCGGAAGCGACAACTACACGACCGACGCGCAAGGCCAGATAACGGTCATCCTGTTCGGCAACAGCCAGTACGCATACTCGGTCTGGGCCGACGGCTTCTTGGAAAACCAAGGCACCCTGAGCATGGGCGAGCAAGACCAGGACATCACGATCGTCATGGCCAGCTACCAGTCCATCCTGTTCAACTGCGACATGAGCAACCTCATCGCCGCGGGCGGTTTCGACCCCGCGACTGACGAGCTTGTCCTTTCCGCCAGCTTCAACCAGTGGGGCAGCATCAGCATGTCCGACACCGACGGCGACGGCGTTTACTCCACCCAGAGGGATGGATTCCTTGTGGGAGCGCAGTTCCTCTACACCTACAAGCTTGTCAACGGCCTTAGCGAGTTCCCGACCATCTCGATGCGCAACCACACCGTGGTGTTCGCCCAGCCCAACCTGCTGGACGATGAGTTCGGCTTCGCGACCTACGCCGTGAGCTTCATGGTCAAGGACGCCGACGACAACCCGCTTGAAGGCGCCTCCGTCAGCCTCGACGGCCAGACGGCCACCACGGGCGCCGACGGCTCGGCCTCCTTCGCCGACTTCCTGCCCGGCAGCTACGACTAACGGTCATCGACGCCGACCTCCAGCAGGAAGTCGTGCTCGAAATGACGACCTACGCCGTCAGCTTCATGGTCAAGGACTCCGACGACAACCCGCTGCAAGGCGCCTCCGTCAGCCTGGACGGCCAGACGGCCACCACGGGCGCCGACGGCTCGGCCTCCTTCGCCGAAATCCTGCCCGGCAGCTACGACTACGCCGTAACGCTGGCCGGATACGACAGCCCGTGGTCATGACCCCGGGACAATCGACCGTCTCTATCCAGTTCAACTGCGACATGACCATCCAGATCGACGGTGGGGCCTTCGACCCCGAGGCCGACTTCCTGGACATGGCCGGCACGCTGAACAACTGGGGCTCCGGCGACGCCATCGTCCTCGCGGATGAGGACGGCGACGGGACCTACACCGCGACCGTCGCGGGCTTCATCCCCGGCGATGCGGTCTCCTACAAGTACCGCATCAACGGCAACTGGGACACCTCCGAGTTCCCCAACGGCGGCCCCAACCGCGACTACACCGTCACGGGCGCCAACCCCAACGTGGTCAACGACGTTTACAACGGCGGCAACCTGGTCTCCGTCGCGTCCGCCTCGGGCGAGTGGGCCTTCTCGATGTTCCCGAACCCCGCGTGGGAACGGGTCAGCTTCGAGGGCGCCGAAGGGGCGACCATCGAGCTGTTCAACCTGCTGGGCCAGCGCGTCGCCGCGCTCGACGCCACGCAGGGCCAGAACAGCCTCTCGGTGGAAGGCCTGCCCAACGGCACCTACCTGGTTCGCCTGACCCGCGACGGCCAGCAGGCCACCGCACGCCTGGTCGTGGTCCACTAAGCGGCCCGGCCGCATAGCCTCCAAGCCCCCCGCCCCTCGAAAGGGCGGGGGGCTTCTTTTGGTTCTTTAGAAAAGTGAGTGGGTAGCGCAAAAGAGATTGACTCAAGTAAAATCAAGTTTTCCGATGCGTATGTTTAGGACGGCCTTGAGGGTCTCTATTTTCCTGTAAGTAAGACTTTGAAATTAGATTGTGTTAAATCTGAAATCAATGTTCGATTTTTTTCCACGAAAAACACGAAGAACACGAAATTTTTTT
>JFJP01039445.1_pt1 | contig 24536 bp, 13 predicted proteins | sample 431651 | NCBI WGS metagenome assembly JFJP01 (sample SAMN02602958, study PRJNA72255) | Microbial mat metagenome, whole genome shotgun sequencing project. | biome: fresh water; feature: sink hole; material: water; isolation source: purple microbial (photo- and chemosynthetic) mats found in...
ATAAAAAGCACACTGACAGTTGAATATGTAAACGAACATTTAGAACGCATGGAGCGTATCAAAACCATAGCCCCCAAACGAATCGATTTAAGCCATGTAACCCTTTACGGAGCCGTTGCCGGAATGATTATTGACGGTGATGCCGATAAATACGCCTACCGAAAAGGTTTATATGTTTTACGACAAAAGGGCAACATTGTTGAAATAGTAAATGATGACAAATTTCAACCAAAAGAATGGAAAACAGAATATTAGCCTCAATTTATATCTTCTAAAAAGCCCTCACCCACCTTTCCCAAAAAAGTAAGTGAGGGCTTTTTTATTTGGCAAAAAAAGAGTACCTTGCACATAGCGCAAATACATATTAAGCCGCAAAGCCCGCCTGTACGTTTGGTTGATTTTTTTGCAATTTTTTATACAATCAACATGGCATCGCCATACGTACCAAAACGGTATTTTTCTTTTATGGCAACCTCATAAGAGTCCATCAATTCGTCGAAACCTGCAAAGGCAGCAGCGGTCATGAGCATGGTAGAGAGTGGCAAATGGAAGTTGGTTATCATCGAACTTGGAATGGAAAAGTCGTAGGGCGGAAAAATAAATTTGTTTGTCCAGCCTGTGTAGGGCTTAAGTCTTCCGTTGGTCGAAACCGATGTTTCCAAAGTGCGCACCACAGTAGTTCCCACAGCGCACACTTGTTTTCTGTTTTCAATGGCGCGATTGATAATTTCCACTGCCTCATCGTTGATTTCTATTTGCTCCGAATCCATTTTGTGTTTGGTGAGGTCTTCCACATCAATACTACGGAAATTTCCCAAACCTACGTGCAAGGTAACTTCGGCAAACTGAACACCCGAAATTTCGAATCGTTTCAGCAGTTCTCGGCTAAAATGCAATCCGGCAGTTGGTGCAGCCACAGCGCCTTCGTGTTTGGCATATACCGTTTGGTAACGCTCAGTATCTTCGGGTTCTACTTTTCGCTTAATAAACTTAGGCAAAGGAGTTTCGCCCATTTCGTACAATGCTTTTTTAAATTCTTCGTACGAACCATCGTACAAAAAACGCAATGTTCTGCCGCGCGATGTGGTGTTGTCTATCACCTCTGCAACCAAGGCATCGTTATCGCCAAAATACAACTTATTGCCAATTCTTATTTTTCGAGCGGGGTCAACCAGTACGTCCCACAAACGCTGTTCTTTGTTGAGCTCACGCAGCAAAAAAACTTCAATTTCGGCACCGGTTTTTTCCTTGTTTCCATACAAACGGGCGGGGAAAACTTTGGTGTTGTTAAACACAAACACATCTTCTTCACCATACATTCCAAGCAAATCTTTAAACATTTTGTGTTCAACACTGCCATCTATGCGATGCAAAATCATCAGTCGTGCTTCGTCTCTGTGTTTGGCAGGATATTGAGCTATAAGCTCTTCGGGTAGGTAGAATCTAAATTTCGATAGCTTCATTGTGTGTATTTTGTTGATTTCTTTATATGTTCCTCTTCAAATGTGTGCAAACGTTTTTGAATGACAAAATATTTTGTCAAGATACGAATTTTCATGTAAATAACGAAAAATAAGCCGCATTTTGTGTAAAATTTTTTGTAAATAAAAAAACCGGCTGTGCGCCGGTTTTAATATTTTTTTGGAAAGTGTTGATAATTAAAGTCCTAAAACATCTGTTCCTTGCTCAAAAACAATATCAACTGGAATATTTTTTTCCTCCAATCGTTTTAAGTCGTCCATCAATTGGGGGTCTTCTACCAGATATTTTTTTATAAACTCGGCAACTTTGTCGTAGCTACCATCGCCTTGTAGTACCAAAATATCGTTCGAGAGTGTGTTCATAGCAGTTTGCATTTTGGCAAAATCAATGCTGTATTTACCGTTTTGGCTTCGTGTAAATACTTGTTTTTCTTTGAAATAGTTGAAACAAATAAGGTTTGCCTTGCCATGCGAACTGGAAGCACCAAAGCGAATGGAACGGAACAAACCAGCCATGAAAGTAGCGTAATTGTCGTTCATGTTTACGTCCAACTGTTTCATTTCGTTGAGTTTTTGAACCATAAACAAGCCCAAAATATCGGCTTTGCCTTCTTCTATGGTCGAATATTGTTCTTTGAGAGCTTCTCTAACGGTTTGCTTTGTACCCAACACGTTTTTAATTCCCAAGCCATGTGCCACTTCGTGAAACATTACATTTTGAAAAAACGAATCGAATTTTATGTTGGCAATCAAGGCAGAATCCATCAATTCTACGGCAATAGGCATAAGTATATTTTCAAATTTTGCCTGTATCGAATTTTTGAGTTGCAAACGGCGGCTTCCCTTTTTTTGCTGCACTTTCTCATCGTTAGGTAGGTTGATGGCAATGGTTTTGCTTCCGGCATTGCAATCTCCGGCATAAAACACTACATCGTAGGCATTTAGGTCGGAGTTTGAGCCTACTGCATCTTGTTTGTACTTGTTGTCAACGGGCAAGCTTTTTTGCAAATCGGGCAAGAGGGCAGCATATTTTTCGAGTTTGGCACTCCACTCTTTGTCTTTTATCAATATAAAAGCCTCAAAAGCAGCTTTGTAGCCAAATAGCGCGTCTTCGTAGTTTTCAATTGGTCCACACACAAAGTCTATGGTGTTGGTTTTCATATCCATCCATGCCATATCGCTTTCAAAATAGTTGTTTTTGAGCAGAGCAACGGCAAGTTTCGACAAATAGTTTTTCAAACCGGCATCCTCGGCAAGTTCGGAGGCTTGGCGTATGTAGTTGGCAGCCTCAGTTAGCTCAACTTTGTAGGCTTCGCTATACGGAATCGAAATTAGTTTTCCGCTCTCATCGCGGCGCAAAATGGTGTACAACGATGTTTTATTTTTGTCTGTAAAGGCTTCAAATTCAGCCGCAGTCATATCTACGGGATAGAAATTTGCGCCCGCAGGTTTTTCACCAATACCATCTACAAAAGGTTTATTGCCGTTTAGTCGCTCCCAAGGACCGTAGTTTATGGCATAGAACTTACGCATTGCCTCGTCAGTAATTTTGCCAACTATGGTATCGGTGTCGGCAAGCGATTGTTTCCAATACAATTTGTCCATAATTTTTGCTGCTTCAAACAGCAAAGGAAGCATTTGTCGCTCTTTATCGGTAAGAAGCGAAGTGTCGGTAGTAAGGCGGAAGCGTACAAATTCGTTTACTTTCTTTTCCATTTCAGTAAGTTCGGGAGTTGCAATTGAATCCTGTGCATTTGTATTCTCATCATTTTTTGCATTGTTGCAAGCAGTCCACAGCAGTGGCATTGCCATAAGCATACATACAATTAACTTCGATAAATTTCTCATAACAAATTGAAAATAAATTAATTGAAATAAATTAATAGATAGATTTCAATGCTGAAATCGTGCGACAAATATGAACATTTTTTGCGAATGATACCAATTTTGGCTTACACTAATTATTGAGTGGGTAAAATTGCGACTAATTGAGATAAAAAAACAAATCGGTAAGTTGAATTGCAGTCTATCAAATTTCTGATTACTTTTGCCGCTCAATCGAAAAGAAAATAAATCACCAACATAAATCTGTTAAGAATGGGACTTCAGTGTGGAATTGTAGGATTGCCCAACGTAGGGAAATCAACCTTGTTCAATTGTTTATCGAATGCCAAAGCTCAGGCAGCAAACTATCCGTTTTGCACCATTGAGCCTAATGTAGGCGTAATTACAGTACCCGATAGCCGCCTCACCCAACTCACCGAATTGGTAAAACCCGCCAAGGTAGTGCCCGCCACCGTAGAAATTGTGGACATTGCCGGCTTGGTAAAAGGTGCCAGCAAAGGCGAGGGACTGGGTAACAAATTTTTGGCAAACATCAGAGAAACCGATGCCATAATTCATGTATTGCGATGCTTTGAAGATGAGAATATTACGCACGTTGACGGTTCGATAAATCCGGTGCGCGACAAAGAAACCATAGATATTGAACTGCAACTCAAAGACCTCGAAACAGTGGAAAGCCGCATTGACAAGGCAAAAAAATTGGTAAAATTGGGCGATAAAACGGCGAAAAAAACACTCGATGTACTCGAAAAAATTATCGAAGAACTGGGAAAAGGCATTTCGGTTCGGGGTATTTTGTTTGAAGAAAGCGAACGCGAAATTGTGAAAGAAATGCAGTTGCTTACCTCCAAACCCATTTTGTATGTGTGCAACGTTGACGAACAATCGCTCAAAGGAGAAAACAAGTACGTAGAAGCATTGAAAAAATCGGTGGCTGCCGAAAAAGCCGAAGTATTAGTGATAGCCGCAGCCCTTGAAGCCGATATTGCCGAGCTGGAAACATACGAGGAAAGAATGCTGTTTTTGTCGGACGTAGGACTTGACGAACCCGGTGTAAATAAGCTCATTCGCTCGGCATATACCTTGCTCAATTTGAGTACCTACTTCACCGCAGGACCAAAAGAAGTACGTGCGTGGACATTCAAAAACGGTATGCTTGCTCCCGAAACAGCCGGAATTATCCATTCCGATTTTGAAAAGGGATTTATTCGCGCAGAAGTAATTAAATACAACAATTACATTGAGTTAGGCTCGGAATCTGCTTGCCGCGATGCAGGGAAAATTGGCATTGAAGGCAAAGAATACGAAGTAAAAGACGGTGATATTATGCACTTTAGATTTAATGTGTAATTGCTTAAACGATGGCAGAAATAAGTCATTCGCACGATAAATTTTTCAAAGAAGTGTTTTCGGGCAAAGAAGAAATAGCCTCACTTATGCGAGGCTGTTTGCCTCAAAATATTGTAAAACAGATAGATATACAATCGCTTCAAGCAGATACAAATACATATACCGACAAACGCTTACAAGAGCATTTTACAGATATGGTTTATACTTGTAGCACAAAAAAAGGGAAAGCCCTTAAAATTGCATTTTTGTTTGAACATAAGAGTTATGTTCCGCTTTTTCCGCACCTTCAACTCAATCGTTACATTATCAACATTCAAGAAAAGCATTTAGACAATGAAAGTGAACTTATCCCCGTAATTGCAATAGTTGTATATCATGGTACAAAAGAATGGAAGCAAAGCCCCAATCGTAGCAATTATCATTCTTACGATATGGAAGATATACTTTCTTATCAACCAGAGTTCGATTATGTGCTGATGAACCTGCGCAAACATACTGAAAACGAAATAAAACAACTATTCGATTCGTTAAAAGTACAGATGGCATTGATGGTGATGCGTAATATTTTCGATGTCATTCGCTTAGAAAATCAAATTCGGTTTATATTTGCAGAAATTGGCTACTTGCTACAAACCGAACAAGGTGCTAATTTTTTTGAAACCGTACTTTTGTATATGCTCACAAATACATTGATTGATGAAAAAAAAGTAATTTTTGACATCACAGAAATAAACAAAACAGGAGGACAAAAAGCCATGACAACTGCAGAAAAACTTCATAAACAAGGATTTGAAAAAGGGATTGAGAAGGGGATTGAGAAGGGGATTGAGAAGGGGATTGAGAAAGGACAAAAGAAAAAGGCAGTAAAATCGGCACTTAAAATGCTCAAAGCAAATTTAGGAACTGATGTTATTATTGATTTTACCGAACTTACAGAAAAAGAAATGAAAATGGTAAAAGCCTATTACGATAGATTTGGTTTAGAAGCCATTGACCATTTAGAGATTACTGAAAAAGGAATTGATGCAAAATAGCGATTCAAAAAAATCCGAACGTAAAATTTAGTTCGGATTTTTTTATTGACATTCAGATATTTATCTTCAAAAATTACATTTTTACCAACTTCTCCGTATATCTTCCCTTGGCTGTACCAATTTCAATAAAATACATCCCTTGTGGTAAGTGTGAGATGCTCAATTGAACTTCCGTTTTGTTCTCTCCCCGTTGTTGCCATACAATTTTACCGCTTATATCTGCAATTCTTATCATTTCGATAGTACTTGTTACCGAAATATGCAATTGTTCTGCAACCGGATTGGGATATATTTTGAACTGCATTTTAGCCTGATTATCAATTGAAAGCATATTGGATTTTGTAATTTTAATATTCCGTACCAAAACAGAATCAGTAATACCTTGTTTTCCAAAAACACCATAATTGATATACATTTTCAACCCAGCAATTCGCTTACTATCAACCACCTGACCAATATTAGGAGAATTTGAAATCCAGTTTCCTTCGAAATTAAACCCGTATTCGTGATATGTGCCATCGTTGTATAAAGCATCTTGCTTAAATATTTCACCGCCATTGGTTTCCACGCCAAAAACATCGATTAAATCTATTCTTAAATTTACCGTTTTACTTGCCGAATTCTGAGCTATAAAAGCCTGAATAGCAGATAAATCGTTCATATACACTGGTCGTGGGAAAGTATAAATTACGTGTGCCCAATCGGTGGTAGTACCTGTAAGAAAACTTATTTTCAAGTGTTTTTTTACATCGTCGAATTGAAAAACATTCGATGGTATGTTGCTATTGGGTAGCCAACCCGTTTTGCTATGTTGAACAATATCGTACAATGTATATTCATCTGTTTGTGGCACAACAATATACTTTACATTTTTCGTTACAGTGTTCTGTTTGCCATCAACCGCAATATTCACCGCAATTTCGCCATCGGTGTCGCCCCACTTCACATCAATTTGGTTGGTGCCTTGTCCGCTCAAAATTGTTGCATCGTTTGGCACAGTCCATTGGTAGGTTGCATTGTTAATTAATGGAGCCGAATAAATATTGCCACCATTTTGCGGTAAAGCAAACTCACTTCCGGTGATAGTTATCTCACTCTTTAAATCATACACTCTCACATAATCCACATACATTTTTTGCGGAAAAATATTATCGTCCACGCCTTGCGCACCTCCCCAGCTACCTCCCACAGCAAGATTGAGCAAAAGATGAAATCGCTTGTCGAAGGGCCAAGACTTGTAATCACCGCTTTTTGTGAATGTAAAATATTTGGTATCGTCAACAAAAAAATCAATTTTTGTTTCCGTCCACTCAATTGCGTAAATATGAAACGCCGTTTCGCAATCGTTAATTTTTATATTCGCTCCTTTTTGAGTGCCGAGTGTGTGATTAAATGCCTCAGTATGAACAGTTCCAAAAATGGTGATTGGGTCGTACCCCACGTGCTCCATAATATCAATTTCACCACTTTTAGGCCAGTTTCCGTACGCCCAGTCAGTAGGAAGCATCCAAATGGCAGGCCACGTACCCTTGCCCGATGGCAATTTTGCTTTTACCTCAATTCTACCATATAGCCAATCGCCTTTTAGTTTTGAAATCAATCGGGCAGATGTGTAAGCATTTGAACCATAGGTTTCTTTGCGAGCTTCAATAATCAAATTTCCATTTTCCACTCTTGCATTCTCGGTTCTGTTGCTCGTATAATACTGCAATTCGCTATTTCCCCAGCCATCGCCTCCCACGTCGTAGCTCCACTTACTGCTGTTGGGTAAGCCTGTATTATCAAACTCATCAGACCAAACAACCTGATATACCTGTGCTCTAATAGGCACAAAACAAGTTGTCAGAAAAATTAAAAACAACGGAAGTAATAGTTTTGTATTCATAACATCATTTTTTTAGATTAACATACATTCAATTTTCAAAACAAAGATACACGGAATTTTACTACTTTTGCACAAAATTATAACGAAAACAAATTCAAAAATGATAACACAAGAACAATATAAATCACTTGTAGAAAGACGCGATGCGCTAAGGAGGTATCTTTGACATTGATAACAAGCATCTGCAAATTGCAGAAGAAGAGATAAAAACACAGGTAAATGGTTTTTGGAATGCCCCCAAAGAAGCTGAGGCACAGCTCAAATTCATCAGTTCGATAAAAGTATGGACTGAGTCGTACAAAAATGTCTCCTCTCTGGTAGAAGATTTTATTGTTTTGTACGACTTTTACAAAGAAGGTGAGTCGACCGAAGAAGAGGTTGAAAAACAGTATCACAAAGCTCTTTTAGCCATCGAAAATCTGGAGTTGAAAAATATGCTTCAGAAAGAAGAAGACCACATGGGAGCCATACTGAAAATAAATGCCGGAGCGGGAGGCACCGAAAGTCAGGACTGGGCAGAAATGCTTATGCGAATGTACCTGCGCTGGTGCGAGCGCAACCGCTACAAAGTGAGCGAAATAGATTTTCTGAACGGAGACGAAGCAGGAATAAAAACCGTTACCCTCGAAATTAACGGTGAATTTGCCTACGGTTTTCTCAAAGGCGAAAACGGCGTACATCGTTTGGTTCGCATTTCGCCTTTCAATGCGCAGGGCAAGCGGCAAACATCGTTTGCATCGGTTTTTGTTACTCCTTTGGTTGACGACACCATCGAAATTATTATCAATCCGGCTGATATTACGTGGGAAACCTACCGTTCGAGCGGAGCAGGAGGACAAAACGTAAACAAAGTGGAAACCGGAGTGCGCCTACGCCACCAACCCACCGGAATAATTATTGAAAATACCGAAACCCGTTCGCAGTTGAAAAACAAAGAAAATGCAATCCGCCTGCTCAAATCGCAACTATACGAAATTGAGCTACAAAAAAAGCGTGAGGCAATAGATGAAATTGAAGGCAAAAAACTAAAAATTGAATGGGGGTCGCAAATTCGTAACTATGTACTTCACCCGTATAAAATGATGAAAGACCTCCGCACAAACTACGAAACATCTGATGTACAAAGCATACTCGATGGCGATTTGAATGCTTGTATCAAAGAATTTTTGATGGCTTTTGGTGGGAAAATCTGAAAATTCATTCAAAGAAGTGGGTAAAAAAGATGTGTATTAAAATTTTGCATATTTTTGTCGAAAATAAAATTTGAACATGAAAAAACAAAAAAGCAAAGCAGAACCACCAAAGCCTCACAAGCAGTATGATCATGTGATGAAAGATATTTTCGACCCAATTGTAGAACCTTTTGCCAAAAGCATATTGGGGCTGGATTTTGAAATTGTGGAACGACTGCCAGAGAAGCTGAGGATACTTGCAGAACGTGAAACCGATTATGGAATAATTGCATTGAATAATGTGGGGGAAAAAGAGATATACCATTTTGAATTTCAGGTGGTTGATAGTGTAGAGATTCAAAAAAGGGAGCTGATATACTATAGTCTGTACAACTATCATTTCAATCACCCGATAAATCAGTATTTGATATATCTTGGCGAAAAGCCACCACAGCATATCAACAAGCCATTGACCATCAATTATACAGACCCTGTTACTGGCGAAAAAATTTGCAATAATTTGCAATTTTTTACCGTTATTTATCTGAAAGGTATATCGTATAAAAAATTGCTTGAATCGAATCGGTGGCAATTAGTAGCACTCTCAATATTATGCAATTACGACAGTAAAACCGTAGATGAAATATCAGACGATATTTTACAGCAATTGCAAAAAGTAGCAAAAAACAAAACAGAATTAAAAAAAGGGATTGAACGTATCCGAATTTTATCGAACTTGCGACCACAAATATCAACATTATTACTACAAAAAACGAAGAATATGGTAGGATTTAAAATAGATAGAACTATTGACCCATGGTATAAAGAAGGGCATGAAATTGGAATTTTGGAAGGCAAATTGGAAGGCAAATTGGAAGGCAAATTGGAAGGCAAATTGGAAGGTAAATTGGAAGGTGAAAAATACAAAGCCGTTAAAACAGCCCTTAAAATGCTGAAAGCCAATAAAGATATTGCCGAAATCGTAGAATTTACAGAGCTTACCGAATTGGAAATGAAAATGGTAAAAGCGTATTACGAACAATTTGGCGTAGATGCCATCATCCACCTGAATATCACGGACAAAGAAATTAAGATTAAATAGTTACCCCTTTGTTTTTCTGCAAAAAAGCCCTCACTTACTTTTGTTAGTGGGGGCTTTTTGGTGGGAAGTGCCTGTGTCATCGAATTTTCTAATATCGAATAAAATAAAAAGCAGCAGAACCAACAAGCAAGCCGCTCATACCCCCCAATAATGAGTGCACAAGTCGTTTTTTGCGAGCGGCATCTTTAAATCCCATTTTATAATATTCGTTATCAAATGTAACGTGATTATTTTTGGGAAGCCACCACGAATAGCCCAAACTAAACACAAAAACCGGAACAGGAAAAGTATTTCGCTGAATTAAAAACGGAGAAGCACAGCCAAGTGCAAATCCGCCCACCATACCCACTATGGGTTTATGATGCAATTTGGCGTACCATTCGCCCGCCACATAATTTTTCATTTGAGGATAGGTAAACTGCATTTCGCCTGCTTGGGGGGTGTAGAGTTCAATTTCGCTTCCATCACTTTTTTTCACCAAAAGAAGTTCGTCTTTTTCAAATTCCTTCTGTTTTCCATTTTGCAAAACGGTTGAAATTACTGTTGCTGAATCCGAAAAAGTATAAGATTTAATCGGATACATTTTTCCATTTATCAAAGTAAGTGTATCTTGCGAAAAAACATTCGAAACAAAAACGGCAAAAAACAACACAATTATTATACATGAGTATTTCATTTCTATACAATTTAATGATAATTTATATGAAATTCTATCTACGAATTATTACATTTACAAACGTAAATAAACATTACTAACACAAAGCATAAATTTATATATCAATCAATTATGAAAAAAGAGAAATTTACGGGACGACATATTGGACCCAATTCATCGGAAGTAAAACAAATGATAGAACGAATTGGAGTTTCCAATACAGACGAGCTAATTGACCAAACCATTCCAAGTGCAATTCGCCTTTCGGAGGCTTTAAAACTCGACAAAGGTATCAGTGAATTCGAATATCTGAAAAAAATACGTAAAATTGCCAAAAAGAATCGCCTATTTCGCACCTACATTGGAATGGGCTACTACGATACCATGATGCCCGCAGTTATTCAGCGCAATATTCTCGAAAATCCGGCTTGGTACACTTCCTACACTCCGTATCAGGCAGAAATTTCGCAAGGCAGATTGGAAGCTCTACTCAACTATCAAACAATGATTTGCGAACTTACCGGAATGGAAATTGCCAATGCCTCATTACTCGACGAAGCTACTGCCGCTGCCGAAGCCATGATTATGCTTTTCAATTCGCGTACCAACATTTTCCCTCAAACATTAGCCGTGCTCAATACCAGAGCCAATTCGTTGGGAATTGAAATTATCACCGGAAATTTCAGCACGTTTGAGTTCGATACAACCATTTTTGGCTCCGTAGTTCAATATCCTGCCGGAGATGGTTCAATCAATGATTATACCACCTTTGTACAAAAAGCCCACGAAACCAACGTGGCTGTAACCGCAATTGCCGATATTCTGAGTCTTGCTATACTCACCCCTCCGGGCGCATGGGGTGCCGATGTGGTGGTTGGTTCTACGCAGCGTTTTGGCATTCCAATGGGATACGGCGGACCTCATGCCGCTTACTTTGCTACAAAAGATGAGTACAAGCGCAATATGCCCGGTCGAATTATTGGCGTATCGAAAGATGCTGCCGGAAACCACGCTTTGCGTATGGCACTGCAAACCAGAGAACAGCACATAAAAAGAGAAAAAGCCACGTCGAACATTTGTACTGCGCAGGCTTTGCTGGCAACCATGGCGGGAATGTATGCTGTGTATCACGGAGCAGATGGACTAAAACGAATTGCAACCAATGTGCATTCCATGGCGGCTGCCTTGGCTAAAACGCTTATAAAATTGGGGTTCAAAGTTACCCACAAAGATTATTTCGATACACTCAAAATTGAACTACCACTCCACCTAAATTCGAAAGATGTACAGCGAATGGCAATTGCCAATGAAATGAATTTCAGATATTTCGATGAGCAGACCATTGGTATAAGCATCAACGAAACCACCACCCGCAAAGACCTCAACAAAATATCAAAAGTTTTGTCGGTGGTTTTAAATAGTCAGAAAGCAAAAGTTTCGAAACCCAAGTTCAATCTCAATTTCGACGAAAAATTCATTCGTACCACATCGTTTATGGGCTCCGATACTTTCAATCGCTATCAGACCGAAACCAAGATGATGCGCTACATCAAAAAACTCGAACGTCGCGACTTTTCGCTTACTCATTCCATGATTTCGCTTGGTTCATGCACCATGAAACTGAATGCTGCCATTGAAATGTTGCCCATGAGTTGGGCTGAGTTTGGTGGTTTGCACCCTTATGCACCTATACATCAAGCCAAAGGCTATCAGAAAATGTTTAAAGAGCTGGAGTACGATTTAAAAGTTATCACCGGATTCGATGGTATTTCGTTGCAACCCAATTCGGGGGCAGCAGGCGAATATGCTGGCTTGGCGGTGATACGCAAATACCACAAAAAAAACGGACAAGCCAACCGCGACATTGTACTAATTCCGGCTTCGGCACACGGAACCAACCCTGCAAGTGCTGTAATGGCGGGATTAAAAGTAGTGGTGGTGAAATGCGACGAAAAAGGAAACGTGGACATGACCGACCTCAAAGAGAAAGCAGAAAAACACGCTGCCAACCTTTCGGCTTTTATGATAACATACCCTTCTACTCACGGTGTTTTTGAGCCTACCATAGTGGAAATGTGCCAAATAATTCACCAAAACGGTGGACAAGTGTATATGGACGGTGCAAACATGAACGCACAAGTAGGCTATACCAATCCGGCTACCATTGGTGCCGATGTGTGCCACCTCAACTTGCACAAAACATTTGCCATACCTCACGGTGGAGGCGGACCCGGTGTAGGACCTATTGGAGTTGCAAAACATTTAACCGAATTTTTGCCCTCGCATCCAGTGATAAAAATGGGAGGCGAAAAAGGTGTGGAAGCTGTTGCCGCAGCCCCTTGGGGAAGCGCAAGCGTACTCACCATTTCGTATGCCTACATAAAACTTATGGGAAGCGAAGGATTGCAAAAAGCCACTAAATTTGCCATTCTCAACGCCAACTACCTTGCTCAGTCGCTCAAAGACCATTACAACATTTTGTACACCGGACCCAACAACCGCGTTGGACACGAAATGATACTCGATTGCCGTCCTTTCAAAAAAGCAAATGTTGATGTAGTGGACATAGCCAAGCGATTGATTGACTACGGTTTCCATGCTCCTACGGTTTCGTTTCCTGTGGCTGGTACGCTTATGGTAGAACCTACCGAAAGCGAATCGAAAGCCGAATTAGACCGTTTTGTAGATGCTCTGATAGCCATACGAAAAGAAATTGATGAAATAGCTGAAGGCAAGGCAGATGCCAACGACAATGTACTGAAAAACGCTCCTCACACCTTGTTTGAAATTATGAAAGACGACTGGGCGCACCCATACAGCCGCCAAAAAGCCGCTTTCCCTCTCAAATGGATTGAGCAGAATAAGTTCTTTCCGGCTGTTAGTAGAATTGACGATGCCTACGGCGACCGCAATTTGTGCTGCACCACAGCACCTATTGATACCTACATCACCAATTTGTTCAAAGAACTGAACATGGCGTAAAACCAGACCTAAAAAGTTCAACTTTTTTTCAAAAGTTGAACTTTTTTAACACCAACAAACGAATGAAAGAAAAAATAATCAAATATGTATATGCAGCTATAAATCTTAAGCAAGAGGAATCTGCGCTATTTTTTCTGCTATTTTTCCATTCGTTTTTTCTCGGAATTTTTATTTCGGTGTACTATACGCTGGCAAATTCTGTTTTTATTCAGAATTTCGAAAGCAAATACCTCTCCGTAGGTTACTTGGTTTCGGGTATTGCTGGCTACCTCACCACTCTACTCTACTCCTACATTCAAAAGCGTTTTCAGTTGAACCGATTGTTTATGGTTTCGCTTTTATTTGTATTTGTCCTTTCGTTTGCCCTGTGGTTTTGTGTTAAGCTGTTTGGGGTAAAAGTTGCCAGTTTCATGTTGTTTGTATTTTCCATGCCATTCCAGTCGGTTATAGGGCTCGAAATGGGCGGTTTAGCACTTCAACTGTTAGACATCAAACAAATAAAACGACTATTTAGTCTTATCAATACAGGAACCATACTTTCGTCTATTTTGGGCTATCTGTCTGTACCTTTGTTGATGAAGATGACGGTTTTTAGCAATTCGTTCAATCTCATTTTTATTGGTATTTTTGGCATTGGCGCAAGTATTTTACTTCTGATAAAAATAAACCGCCTATTTGCCGACAAACTTGTTCAGAAAAAAAATGCAGGCACCAACCGAACCACACACCCGTTTTCGTACTATTTTCAAAATCCGTTATTTGTATATATCTCACTGTCAGTACTTATTTCGGCTATTGCCATGTATTTTTCCGATTTTGCTTTCCTTGCCGGACTGCGTTCGCAAGAAACCTTAGTAAGCACTCCCGAAGGCAGAGCCAATTTTTTGGCATTGGCGTATGGATTAATGAAAATTGGCGAATTGATTATTGCCACCATCGCCAGCAAGTTTTTTAGCAAATATGGAATGAACTTTGCCATTTCCACCATTTCGTTTATCGAAACGGTTTTGATAATGATAGCCACCCTCACTGGTTTAATAGCTGGCGAGGATAGCTTGCTGCTTTTCATTTTCATACTGCTCAATAAATCGTTCGACAGTATGCTACGGCGCACCATAAACGACCCCGCATTCAAAATTCTGTACCAAACCCTGCCAGAGGAGCAACGAATGGATATTCAAACCAAAGTGGGCATGGTGTCGCAGTTTGCTATTATTATTAGTGGTGTGTTGCTTATGGTTGTAAATCAGTTGTTTATATCCAACGAAAGAGTGATGTTTAACTTATTTTTGCTTAGTTTTCTCCCATTTTTATTTGCGTGGTTTTTTTCTTCTCGAAAAATTCATCAACATTACAAAAAACGATTACGTATTATTCTCACTGATAAGAGTTTCCAGAAAAAACGATACATTGTTGCCGAAGATTACAGCATTGAATATTTGAAAGCACAACTCAATAAGCCCACAGAAAAATTATTACCAGCTACTGTATTGATAGTGAGCGAATTTAATGTAATGATGCTTTCGCCCTATTTGAGTGTTTTGCAACAATCGAAAAACAAATTGTGCCAAAAATTTGCGCAAAATTCTGCCAACTTTCAACACATTGTGCAGCATAGTCAAGTGAACGAAAACGAAATTGCAACTCTTTCAAAATCAACTCAATTGGACGATATTTTCAAACTGATTGCATTTCTGCAAAAAAATTCATCATATAATTCCGAATCCATCCTTCTCGACCTACTTGAACACAAAAACGCAATAGTGCGGCAGCTTGCCATACGACTTGCCATAAAAAAAGCCACGCCCATACTCATGAGTCAGCTGTTCAATATGGTGATAGACAAAAAAGTATCGCGAACGGTGATGATTGAATTTCAGCAAATAGGCGACCCAATTCTCGATGAAATGGATAAATTTTTTAGAGATATTACCGATAATTCTGTTCTGCTTCGCATCATTGAATTGTTTGCCCACATTGGAACCGATAACGCAAAACTCAAATTGGTACAACACATCAATTTTCCCGACAAAACGGTGATGCTTGCAATCATTAAAGCTCTGAAATTTTGCAAATATCAGGCAGACGAAAAGGGAAAAATACTTATCAAACAGCGCATTGCAAGTAGCGTACAATATATTTTGTGGACATATTCTGCCATTCTCGACCTTGTGAATGAAAAAAATACGCTAAAAATTATCCAATCGGTAGATATGGAACGCGAGATGGAATTTGAAATTCTTTTCGACCTTCTCAGCCTCATTTACGACTGGGCAATTATTGATTTGATAAAGACAAATTTCGTTGGAGAAGAAAATATTTTTGCTCTCGAATTGATTGATAATTTCATTGAACAAGAAATTAAAGACATGATAGTGCCTCTTTTTGAGGGACTTACCATAAAACAGCAATTACGAAAACTCGAAAATCGTTTTCCACAGCCGCGCTTCGAACCCATTGTACGTTTAAAAGATATTATCAACAAAGATTTCAATAAAGTTGACCTTTGGACAAAAACAAAAGCCATTGAGCTACTTGCGAAAAATAGTGAAGAAGTGCCCCAAGAAATTTACGCTTGCTTGCACCACAAAAACGAGCTAATATGGTCAACCGCAGCGCAAATTGTGTTTGAAAAAACCGGAGAAGAAGGCTTGCGCCGCATAGAGCGTTCGCGCTCTATAAGCCAGAAATATATTCGCAGCCTTTCGCGCAACGACAACGATTTGCAAAACGTGATAACCGAAAAAGTGAAACTCATTAAGCGAATACCGCAGTTTTTTGGTATCCCCGAAAACGAATTGGTAAAACTTGCCGCAGTGTTCAGAACGCGCCTGCTGGGTACAAACGCCAAGCTGCAACTCGTTGACGATTCGGGCGACGAATTGATAGTTTTGCTGCTCAAAGGCAAATTGGTATATCAATCTACGGAGGGAGATGAAACGGCTTTTTCGCGCAAAGAAATGATTATCAAGGGATACAACTTAGACGAAAATGCGAAAGAAATGGAAGTGCAAAAAGGCGCGCTGGTGTTGGTTGCCAGTCGCACTGAGTTTTTCAATATGATAGTTGACGAACTGATGCTCACCCGAAGTATGGTACAAGAGAGCTAAAAACAACGGCAACAAATACGGTAAAACGATACACAAAAAGCTGAATATCAAATAAATAAAATGCAATACTTTAGCAACTACATAAACGAACTGCAAAAACAGAATGTAACCGAAATTACAGAGCATTCGCACCGTGCTGCTTTGCAAACCTTGTTGAATGGGGTTGCCAATGATATTTCTACGCAACAAACCAATATTCTGCACGAACCCCGCCGACAAGGTAAAAATGGTTCACCCGATTTTATGATTTCTACTCAAGCCGGAATCATTGGCTATGTAGAAAATAAAAAAATAACACAAAATCTGAACGAAACCATTGTATCGGAACAAATTGAAAAATATAAAAAGCTTACTAATAATTTATTGATAACAAATTATGTTGAATTTATTTGGTTGAAAGGAGAAGAAGTGTTTCGTGAAACTCTTTGCGAAATGACTGATATTCAGAGCAAATCTACATTTGAATTGAATCCAATCAATGTAGATAAAGTATATCAACTCATAAAAAAATTTCTTACCCAAACCCCGCAAGGAATTGCTGATATTGAAACACTTGCACAAGCACTTGCCGAAAGAGCGAGATATTTATTTGTTATTTTATCCGATTATTTGCTGGAGCAAGAGCAGAATGAAGATTTGCAAGACGAAATTTGGGGAACGTATCAGGCATTTGTAAATACCGTGTACGAAGATTTAACCGTGGAAGGATTTACCGATACTTTTGCGCAAACACTCACCTATGGTTTGTTTTTGGCAAAACTCAACATCAAAACCAACGAACAGATTAACTTGCATACCATTGAATTGCAAATTCCAAGCTCATTCGCGCTTGTAAAAAACATTGTAAGTTTACTAAAATACATAAAAAAAGACCGTTACAGCAAAGCATTGTGGATTGTGGAAGAACTATTGTCAATCATCAACAATGTTGATATTCTGGCGATTCAGGAAAGTTTGAGTTTTACAAATCGAAAAAAACTTTCCGAAAATTATCAACTTTCCGAAAGTTCCAAACTTTCGGAAAGTTCAGAATACAAAGACCCGTATATTTATTTTTACGAGCATTTCTTATCCGAATACAACCCAAAACTACGAAAAAGTCGCGGAGTTTATTACACTCCCCACTCAGTAGTTCGCTTCATTATCAGCGCAATAGACGAAGTACTGAAAGACAAACAACTATTTGCAATTAAAAACGGAATTGCCGATACCGAAAAAGTAAATTTCCTTGATTTTGCCACAGGAACAGGCACATTTTTGCTCGAAATTTTTGAACAACTCAACGAGCGTAAACCATTCAACAAACCCGATGGTAACAATTTGATAAAAAAACACTTACAGAATATTTATGGATTTGAGTTTTTGATTGCACCCTACGTAATTGCGCACCTGAAACTAACACAATACCTCAAAGAAAATGGTGTAGATATACACGACCGATTGAATATTTACCTCACAAATACACTCGAAGACAAAGAACCTCAACGCAGCTTGTTTGTTCCCGAACTTTCGGCAGAAGGAAAATTAGCACAAAAAGTAAAACGAACCGACAAAATACTTGTCATTACGGGCAATCCACCCTATTCGGGCAATTCAGAAAATGTGAGTTTCAGCACAAAAAAAGTGATGAAAACGTACAAATCGGGCAAACAACGCGAGGTAACAAAAAAATTTGATACGTGGATTGGTAGGTTGATGAAAGATTATTACAAGGTTGATAATGTGCCAATTAGCGAGGCAAACCCAAAATGGCTGCAAGACGATTATGTAAAATTCATCCGATTTGCACAATATAAAATTGAGCATACAGGCGAAGGCATTGTTGCAATTATTACCAATCATGCTTTTCTGGACAATCCTACTTTCAGAGGAATGCGATACAGTTTAATGCAGACATTCGACCAAATGTATATTATTGATTTACACGGCAATTCGAAGAAAAAAGAAAAAACTCCCGAAAATGAAAAAGACGAAAATGTTTTTGACATTCAACAAGGAGTTTGTATATCCATTCTTATCAAAAAGAAAGGTCTTGAAAAATGCGTGAAACGTGCCGATTTTTGGGGCAAACGAGAACAAAAAAACAAGCAACTAAATGAAACAGAATGGAATACGATACAATGGGAAGGTTTACAACCCTCAGAGCCGTTCTATTTATTTTCGTATCAAAACCTTGATGTAAAGGAACAATACAATTCGTGGATTTCTGTAAACCAGATTTTTGACATCAACAGTGTGGGAATTGTAACAGCCCGCGACAAATTAGCCATTCAATTTACTGAAAATGAAATAAATAAAGTAGTGAACGAATTTGTAAAACTTTCGGTTGACGAAGCCCGCCGCAAGTTTGATTTGGGAGATGATGTCCGCGACTGGTCGGTGCAAATGGCTCAAGATGATGTGAAAAAATCGGGCATAAAACCAGAAAATTTCAAAAAGATACTTTATCGCCCTTTTGATGTTCGCTTCACTTATTATACAGGAAATTCGCGGGGCTTTCAATGTATGCCACGAAAAACAGTGATGAGTAATTTCGCAAACGAAAATATGGGATTAATAACTGTGCGACGCTCCAGAAGTTCTGATATTTGGAATTTGGCTTTTATAAGCAATCATCTCGTTTCTGGTTCAACTGCTATTAGTAGCTTGGATATAAATTATGTTTACCCCATTTATCGCTACATACCAAAAGGCTTACTGTCGAATCCCGAAAAAGCACAACGTAAAATTTCGGAAATAGAAAAGGAATTTTTACAGCTTCATAAGGAATTTAAAGAGCTGTTAGCCGATAAAGAAAAAAACAAAAATCGTTTAGACGAATTGGCACAAGAGGAATACAATGCACTAATGGAAGAAAAGGAAACCCTTTACGAACTCAAAAAGAAGCAATTCGAAAAGGCAAAAAAGGAAGCAATACAAACCCAATACGAAAAAATTGAAAATATCAACGTCAATTTCAGAAGTTTTATTGATAAGAAATACAACAAAATATATTCGCCCGAACAAATATTGGGCTATATCTACGCCATTTTGCATTCGCCCACATACCGTGAAAAATATTCCGATTTTCTGAAAACCGATTTTCCGCGAATACCTTTTTGCGACAATTCTGAAGATTTTGAAAAAATATCGAACATGGGCGCAGAGCTTGTAAAAGTGCATCTGATGCACGAAATACCCGAATACGACATAGCTGATACTTACGATGGCGTGGTTGGAAACAATACGGTTGAAAAAATTGAATTTCGGGAAGTGGAAAACGTGGGTAGAATTTACATCAACAAAACCAATTATTTTGAACCCATACCGGCTGAAATAGTTGATTTTCAGATAGGTGGCTACAAAGTAATAGACAAATATTTGAAAGAACGAAAAGGAAAAGATTTACACACAGACGAAATTGAGCACGTGAAAAACATGGCAAAAATCATTGCTTTTACAATGGATAAGATGGAAGAAATAGATAGTGCACTCATTGAACTGATATAATCCAGCAATCTGATTTTATTTATATATTACACTAATACAAGAACTTATGACGGCATTGAACGGAACTATTATGCAGTATTTTCATTGGTACGTGCCTGCCGATGGAAAACTTTGGAACAACGTGGCTCAGGAGGCAAAAAGCCTTGCCGAACACGGAATTACCGCACTTTGGCTTCCGCCTTCGTACAAGGCATCGGGCGGTGGGTACAGCGTGGGCTACGATACCTACGACCTCTACGACTTGGGCGAATTTGACCAAAAAGGCTCAGTACGAACCAAATACGGTACAAAAGATGAATATTTGAACGCTATTAACGAAGCGCATAAAAATCAGATTCAAATATATGCCGATGTGGTGCTCAACCACAAAGGGGGAGCCGACGAAACGGAAACAGTACGTGCCAAACGTGTGCAGTACAACAACCGAAACGTGGAATACGGCAACGAAGTGGACATACAGGCTTGGACAAAATTTTCGTTTCCCGGACGTAAAGGCAAATATTCTGATTTTCAATGGAATTGGAGGCATTTCGATGGCGTGGATTGGGACGAAAGCACCCGCGAAAGTGCCATTTTTAAGTTCACAGGGCGCGACAGTCATTGGGAGCCAAATGTGGACAACGAACTGGGAAACTACGATTATTTGATGTTTGCCGACCTCGATTTTTACGATGCCGATGTACAAGAAGAACTCCGCAGATGGGGTGAATGGTACATCAATTTTACTCAGGTAGATGGTTTCAGACTCGATGCCATTAAACACATTAGTTTCGATTTTTTTAAAGGATGGCTCGATTTTTTGCGTCAAAAAACAGGCAAAGAACTGTTTACGGTTGGCGAATACTGGAATCCTCACAATGTGCACGCTCTGCTGTACTACATTTACCACACTCAAGGCAGAATGTCGTTGTTTGATGCTCCTTTGCACAAAAATTTTCATGTGGCTTCAAAACAGGGCGAAAGCTACGATATGCGCAACATATTCAAAAACAGCCTTGTATCTATGCGCCCCGACCTCAGTGTTACCATTTGCGAAAATCACGACACGCAGCCCTTGCAGGCTCTCGAATCTCCGGTTGACTATTGGTTTAAGCCCATTGCTTACGCCATAATGTTGCTCAGAGCCGAAGGATATCCATGTATTTTTTACCCCGACTATTACGGTGCTTCGTACCGCGACAAAGGCAAAGACGGCAACCAATACGACATAATACTTGCTCCGGTGCAAAAATTGAACGAGCTGCTCAAAGCCCGCAAACATTTTGCGTATGGTACACAGCGCGACTATTTCGACCACCCAAACATTGTGGGTTGGACTCGCGAAGGTGTAAACGATATTCCCCAATCGGGTGTGGCAGTATTGGTAAACAACGGACCCGAAGGCGCAAAATGGATGGAAGTTGGCGCACAACACGCCGGAAAAACCTTCTACGACTACTTGGGCAATTGTGCTGATAAAGTGCAAATTAACGAATACGGCTGGGCAGAATTTCGTGTAAACGGAGGTTCGGTTTCGGCGTGGGTACAAGAATAGTTTTATATTCCCCTGTTGGGTTTTTTTACAAACCTAACAGGGGGTTGTAAATTGTTTTGAGAGTATTGTTTTGGAATAGGCAAATTGTGCGGTTTCGGCAGTAGCATTATTTCTGCATTTCAAATTTTTTGGCATTCACTGGATTGGTTGACAAATACCAATCGGATTCCAATAGCAAATCGGTTTTCAATCCCGCAAGTGTATCAATTTCATTTACTTCCGATTGAATTTCATCTAATACCAAACCGATTACAAACGTGTTAGGTTTTTAAAACCTAACACGCGCTTATAATCAAATTTATATAAAACGTATAAATCGCATATTTGAAAGCTGTTTAGTATAATTCTTCAATAGCAGGCAGTTCCGATTTTAGTTCATCGGGAATAATTTTACTGAATTGGTAGTCGGCAATGCCAATGGGCTGGTTGATACCTGTAAGGCAGTACTCGGCAAGCACTTCGTCTTTCTCTTTGCACAAAAGCAAACCGTAGGTTTTCGTTTTGGTAATCCCAAACCCTAAATAAATTTAGGTAATAGATACACCTAAGTTATTTATTTTCAAATAAATAGCAAGTATAACATAATACCTAATTAGGTAATATACAAATTTAATGTAAATAATTTATATTCAATAATATATCCCTTTATATTCCCTAAAATGGATTAGGGTTTTGGGTTAATCAACACAATGTGGTGCGACCAGCTTAATTTCGCAACAAGTTGGGGAACCGACAACGAAAAAGGGAGTGGTTTGGGATTAAACCTTTGCCACGAATTTGTTGCCAAACACAACGGGAAAATTTGGGTTGAAAGTCAATTAGGCTTAGGTACAACTTTTTCGTTTACGCTCCAATTGGCAAAATAATAAGTGAAATACATCTTTATCAAATCAGATGGGTAACTTGTATTTTTTTGTATTTTTTACCCATCCCCAAACTGCCGGTAATTTTATCTTTTATTATCACTTCACCTTTCTGTAGGTTGCTTATTGCCTCTTTAATTTCGTTAAATTCGTTGCCCGAAACACCAAATAAATCTTTGATTATCTTATCATTAAGCGTTTGATGTTTCATTATTAGCGGATATTCGGCATTTGTATAAAAGTTGAAATACTCCGATTTGAAACTGAGCATATCCTGTGTTGCCAATAATACACTCAATCCTTTGCTGCGTCCGGTACTAATTAGAGCGCGAAGTGGCTTATTATCAAAGTCGAGCATATAATGAGCCTCGTCAATGATGGTAAAATGACGAATATGTACACACTCATCATTTTTTTGTTGAGGGGGCAGTGATTCGAACAAGTTATTGATTTTGGATACCGTAAAATAAATGATTGCCTTAGCCAAAACCCCACCTTTTGGGAATTTATCTAATTTGAAAATAAAACTTGAATTAATTAAATTAACTTTATCTGTGTCGCTAAATATCTTATTGCGAGTTAATTGCTCTAAAAGCGATTTTATGGTGTCTGTATTATCTTTATCTTTTTCGGCTTGTAGTGCAGTATATTCGGTTAAAATCAAATTAAATGTTATTGGTTTTTGTCCGGTTTTGCTATAAGCCGAAATTACTGCTTTTGTAAGACGGTTTGCCATATTTGCACTTATTGTAGCTTTGTCAATAGCCTGCAATGCTTCGGATATTTCGGTGGCGTAAAAATTTATTTCGGTTTGTGGTCGGTTCTCAAAATTGTTGAATGGGCTAAATGGAAGTGAATCTGCCACAGGGTCAATTATTATATTTTCATTTACTTCGAGCAAATTGAGCCAATGTGCGTTCTGTTTATCCGAAAAATCGCCTTTGTAGTCGAATAGTAGGAAATTAACCGGTAATGAGGTTTCAACGGAGTTTTTGCGCAATTCGTGCATAATTACGTTTAAGAGATTGGTTTTTCCCGAACCCGAAGCGCCACATATAAGTATTTGGTTATTAAGAACTTTTAAGCCATTCAAATCGAGCAATGCCGGTAAATTACCTTCGTATTCGCCAATCTGAATATTCAATCGCGGAATTTTATTTTTCTTCACTGCGCCTGATATCCAGTCGGTTGTATTTAATAACCATTCATCTAAATTTTTTTCGTGCAATAGATATTGCGCACCTCGAAACATTTCGTAGCTCATAATGCGGCTGAGAACTCCGGGGGTGTTCCAGTTTATATTGGTTTTGTGATACCGAATTTTGAGTAAGGCTGTCCACAATGATGAGAAATTGTTTTTTGAGAAAACTGTTTCGTGTAGTTTAACTCGTATATTGAATGGTGTACTTTCTATTTCCTGCAAATTTCGCTGGTATCCAAGTGATAATCCGGCAATAAGGGCTAATCGCTGAATCAGATTATTTGATGTGGAAACCGGCTGAAGGTCGCTGGAGTATTGAGTTAGATTAATACGTTTCTCAAGTTTATCTTTCAATTCGTTGATAAGATTAAGCGCCTCGTCAGCTACTCTTATACTTTTGATATAAAATGAATTCATGCTATTTGCTGTTATTATGATTAAAGTTTTTCACCAAAATAGTCGTCAATAATATCGGTTTTTTGCATCTCGACATCGCGATGCAAGGTGTAAACCCGCGAAATAAATGGACTTATTTTTTCGAGGTCTTTGTTTTTGCGTATTTCGCTATTTGAACTTAGCAAAATGGTTTGATGCGACAATTTTGGGAAGTAGTTTTCGAGTACCGTTTCGCGACTTTCTTCATCTAAAACTCCCATTACGGTATCAATCATCACCGGCGGGTCGTAGTCGCCGTATTGGTGAAGGGCTTTCAACAAACACTGCACGAGTATTTGTTTCGATGCCGTATTAAGTGTACTCAGGTATATTTCGTTTCCGGCTCGGTGATAAATTTTAAAATTCAAATCAGAAATTTTATCCGAAAGTTCAACTTT
>JFJP01038748.1_pt1 | contig 24532 bp, 16 predicted proteins | sample 431651 | NCBI WGS metagenome assembly JFJP01 (sample SAMN02602958, study PRJNA72255) | Microbial mat metagenome, whole genome shotgun sequencing project. | biome: fresh water; feature: sink hole; material: water; isolation source: purple microbial (photo- and chemosynthetic) mats found in...
CAACAATTCCTACGTTATATTAAAATATCAATATTGTTACAAATGTAGAAAAAATTCTACTTTATCGCAATATTCTCTTCGTTTTTCTCAGTGTAATATTGATTTAAGGCAATGATACAAAGCAGTTGCATGAGTAAAAAATAAGCATAAAAATTTGAAAAAAGTTTAACCAACCATTTTTTTGCCTGAATACTCAAAAGAGTGAAACAATATACGTTAATTGGTAAAATATTTGCCTTACATCAAAATTATGAAAAAATTACAGATACATATTATCAGCTATTTATTTCTGCTCACTGCCCATGTTGCATTTGGACAAACAAATTATTCGTTTCATCGTTTAACTATCAACGATGGACTGTCAAATTCGAGTGTAACCTACATTATGCAAGACAGCAAGGGGTTTATGTGGTTTGCCACCAACGACGGGCTTAACCGATACGATGGCTACGATTTTTCAATTTATCGAAGCAACCCCCAAAATCATAAAAGCATAAGCGACAATAAAATTGAATGTATATTTGAAGACAAACAAAAAAATATTTGGGTAGGAACTACCAACGGCTTAAACCTTTATGTGCGCGAAACTGACGATTTTATCCGATTTTTGGCGAACACCGAAAATAAAAATTCTCTGTCGAGCAATCATGTCCGAAAAATTATGGAAGACGGTAATTATCTGTGGATTGCTACTTTGGGAGGTGGGGTGAGCAGATACGACACCAAAAACAAAACATTCAACCATTTTAAAAACGATTCAACAAACTCTCAATCGCTGTGTTTCGACTGGGTATGGACAATTTATAAGGACTCTCAACAACGGTTTTGGTTTGGTTCGCTTGGCATGGGCATAGACCTGTATAAGCCCGAAACGGGTGAATTTCAGAATTTTAAATTCGATACCGAAAATCAATCAACAAATAGAATTCGTTGTATTTTAGAATTGTCAAAAAATGATTTTCTTATTGGTACAGATGCCGGTTTGATTCGTTTTACACCCGATAAAAAGGAAAATAACTACCGCATATATCAAAGCGACCCTAACAATAAAACCAGCGTGAGTGGCGGTCATGTGCGTGATATTTTTAGAGATAATTCTGGGAAAATATGGGTGGCAACCCAAACCGGTTTGAATATTTATGACGAAAAATTCGATACCTTCTTTCGCCTCGAACGGTGGGAAAACGATATTTATAGCCTCACCGCAGACGAAATATGGGATATTGAACAAGACAACCAAGGCTGTCTGTGGTTTGGAGCTTACAAAGGAGGAATCAATATTTTCAATACCAATCAAAAACACTTTCACAACTGGACATTTCAGCCCAATAATCCTAAGTCGCTAATTAACAATTCGGTACTTTCCATAGAGGAGAACCCCGATAGCACATTATGGATTGGAATCGACCACGGAGGATTATCCCTGTTCGACCGCTACACAGGTACAATAAAAACGTACCGAAATCAGCCCTCAGTTAAAAATAGTTTGGCTTCTGATGCCATTTTATGTATGTTGAACGATAACCAAAACCGCTTATGGCTTGGAATGTGGGCGGGAGGTATAAATAAAATGGACAAAAAGAACGAAACATTTGCGAGTTATGCCCCCAGCAATATTTATTTCAGAGACTGGAACGTGTGGGATTTGCTCGAAGATAGTAAAGGTAGAATTTGGGCTGCCACATTTTCGGGAGTAAGTTGCTACGATACACTAAGTCTGAAATTTACAAACTATGTTCACAACGCTGACAATCCCAAAAGTTTGTCGCACGACTACGTATGGACTATTTTTGAAGATAGCAAAAAAAATATTTGGATAGGAACCACAGCCGGATTGAATAAATTCAACGAAGCAACAGGCGATTTTGAATACTATCCGTATTCAACTAATAATCAGGAAGAAATAAATAGTTATACAGTTTATGCCATCAAAGAAGACAAACATCATCGTTTGTGGATTGGAACAAGTGGCAATGGGTTGAATTTATTTAATCCAGAAACAAAAAAATTCAATTCGTACTTGACTGGAAATAATCTTATCTACAACGAAATATATGCCATAGAGTTTGATGACAGCGACTGTTTGTGGCTAAGTACAAATCTTGGATTGGTAAAAATGAAAGTAGATGAAAACAATAACATAGTTGAACAATATAATTTTGACTCCGGAAGCGGCTTGCGAATTGAAGAATTTAATATTGGAGCATCGTTCAAAAGCCAAACAGGTGAATTGTTTTACGGCGGTAGCAAAGGATTTGTGTTTTTCAATCCCGATAGCATTCGCCCAAACAATTTCGAACCCGAAGTTATTATCACCGATTTTTTAATTTATAACCAAAAAGTTCAGATTGATGCAGAAGGGAAATCCGATTCTCCTTTGCAAAAACATATTTCGGAAACCAAAGAAATAACACTTACATACAAACAAGCCATTTTTAGTCTGAAATTTTCGGCTCTCAGTTTTATTTCGCCCGAAAAAAACCAATACGCTTACAAACTCGATGGGCTTGAAGACGAATGGAACTATGTGAAAAACAAGCGCGATGCCACCTACACAAACCTCGAAGCTGGCGAATATACCTTTATGGTGAAAGCATCGAATAACGATGGAATTTGGAGTGATAAAACCACTACTCTCAAAATAATTGTGCTTCCGCCTTGGTGGAAAACATGGTGGTTCAGATTATTGAGTGGTGGATTGGTTTTGTTTATTGCCGCAACCATTTATATTGTGAGAGTAAAACAATTGAATAGTCAAAAAGCCGAATTGGAGGTAAAAGTAAACGAACGAACTGCCGAATTGCAGGAAGTAAATTGTATTCTGGAAGAAAAAAATATGGAAATTTCGGAAACCTCCGAAATTGTAAAGATGCAAAACGAACACATAAAAAGCGGCATTCAGTATGCCAAAACCATTCAGAATGCTATTTTGCCCTCATCGCATAATATTTCCAAACATTTTGAACATTTCATTATTTATCAACCAAAAGACATTGTTTCGGGCGATTTTTATTGGTTTGCCGAAATAGGCAACAAATCAAACCAATTTATTTTTGCCGTGTGCGACAGTACCGGTCACGGAGTTCCGGGTGCCTTTATGTCGCTCATTGGTTCTTCAATTTTGAACAGTATCATCAAAGAACAAAAAACTTCTAACCCTGTAGATATATTGAACAAACTCGATATTGGACTTTATGTGGCATTGCAACGCGACGAAAAACGTAGCGATGACGGTATGGATGTTTGCTTGTGTAAAATGGAAAAGATGAACGAAAAAGATTGGAAAATAACATTTGCCGGTGCCAAACGTCATTTGTTGTATTACAAAAAAGATGAGGATAAATTGGTAAAAATGAAAAGTAGCATAAAATCAATTGGAGGGGGGGCAGTTACATCGCACATTGAATTTGAAGAAACCGAAATTTTACTACACAGCGGAGATATTTTGTATTTTACAACCGACGGATTTACAGACCAAAGCAATATTGATGGCGAACGGTTTTCGCGCGAAGGATTAAATAAACTTTTGTCGTTAATAGGGACAGAAAATATGGAAAGTCAAAAACTACGACTCGAAAATGAACTTTCAAACCACAAAGGAAAAGCAAAACAAACCGATGATATAACTATTGTGGGCTTGAAACTGATATAATTGGGCAAAAACTCAAAATAAAAACAAAAAGGCAGTCTAAAAAGTGAATGTTTCACTTTTTAGACTGCCTCTTTGATACTCCAATTTTACTTCAAATATTCCAACCGTTTGTGATAGCTGGTATGAAGCAGGTGATGCGCTTTTTCGCCCAAAGGCTCGCCCAAATATTCACTGTAAAGTTCCTGAATATAAGGGTTATCGTACGAACAACGCAAGCGTTTTTGGTTTTCATCATCGTGATAAAGCTCACGCATACGAGCGCGGCGAACTTTGCTGTTTACACCATATGGCAAACCACCTCCGCCAATACAACCTCCCGGACATGCCATAATTTCGATAAAATCGTACGGAGCAGGTTTGCCTTCTGCTATTGCCGTTTTTATTTCTTCAAGCAGGTCGCGCACATTGCCCAAGCCATGCGCTACGGCGGCTTTTATCACCGTGCCATCCATGCGTATATGGGCAACTTTTATTCCTTCCAATCCTCTCAACGATGTAAGTTCCACAAATTCAAGGTCTTTGCCCGTTACAAACTTGTGAGCTGTACGCATAGCAGCTTCCATAACTCCTCCAGTGGTTCCAAAAATAACTCCTGCACCCGAATATTTACCCAAAATATGGTCGCAGTTTTCATCGGGTAGGTTGAGGAAGTCAATACCTGCTTGTTTTATCATACGTGCAAGTTCGCGTACGGTAATGGAAACATCCACATCGGGGTAACCAGACGAAAACATTTCTTTGCTTCGCTTAATTTCATATTTTTTTGATGTACAAGGCATTACAGCCACCATATATATTTTCGATGGGTCAATGTTGTTCTTCTCGGCATAATATGTTTTGGATAAAACACCGGTAATAGCCATAGGCGATTTGCAGGACGAAAAATTGTCAATCATCTCAGGGTAACGCTTCTCCATAAAATCAACCCACGATGGGCAACAAGTGGTGATGAGTGGCATTTTGCCCTTTCCGTTGGCAAAACGCTGAACAAATTCCGAAGCCTCTTCCATAATGGTAACATCGGCTCCGAAATTGGTATCGAAAACGGCATGGAAACCCAAACGGCGAAGGGCAGCATACACTTTGCCCGTAACATTGGTACCCACAGGCAATCCAAAGGCTTCGCCAATGGCTACACGCACTGCTGGAGCTATTTGCACCACAGTATGTTTGTGGCTATCCATCAGGGCTTTATACACTATGTGCGTTTCATCGTTTTCGTAGATAGCACCCACAGGGCAGTGTGCCGAACACTGACCGCAGCGCACGCAAGGCGACTCAGCCAATGTTATATCGCCTGCCGGAGCCATACGGGTTTTAATCCCTCTTTCCAAAAATGTCAAAGCCCACACATCTTGCATATTTTGGCATACCTGCAAGCATCTGCCGCATTTTATACATTTTGAGGCATCGAGCACCAACGAACCTGTGGAGGTGTCGCGCTCCTTATCCAAAATTACATTATCGAATTTTGAACTACGAATGGCAAATTCCGATGTCATTTTTTGAAGCTCACAAGTACCATTTTTACCACAGTTGAGGCAGTCGTTGGGGTGATTCGACAAAATGAGTTCCAGCACATTGCGGCGTACTTCAATAATTTCGGGACTGTGCGTTATCAGCTCCATACCGTCTTCGAGGTTGGTACAGCAGGCGCGAAGCATTTTGTTGTACTTATTTTCTTTCACCACACAAATACCGCAAACAGCAGTAGGCTGAAGGTCGGGGTGCTTGCAAAGCATGGGTATATTGATGTTTACTTCTTTGGCAGCCTCTGCAATGGTGGTTCCGCGCGGAACTTCTATCTGTATATTGTTAATTTTCGCTTTTATCATGGCAATAAATTTTAAAATTGAAAACGCAATGCGTTGTTATTGAGCTAATTTCGATTTTTTGATGGAGGATTCAAACTCATGTCCGAAATATTTTATTCCCGACATTACCGGATTGGCAGCCGTTTGTCCCAAACCGCAAAGGGAGGCTTTTTTCATTGCCAATGCAATGTCTTGCAGCCTTTCGATGTCGTCTTCCTTGCCGCGTTTTTTACTCAGCCGTTCGAGTATGGTAAGCATCTGATACCCACCAATTCGGCAGGGCGAGCATTTACCACACGACTCGTCAACACAGAATCCGAGATAGAATTTGGCAATATCCACCATACTATCGTCCTCATCAATAACAATCATACCTCCCGACCCCATCATGGTGTCGAGCGCTTTCAAACTTTCGTAATCTACCGGAGTATCAAAAAACTGTTCGGGAATAACACCCCCCGAAGGTCCTCCGGTTTGAATGGCTTTGGGCTTTTTGCCGCCCGAAATTCCGCCTCCAATTTCATATACAATTTCTCTCAGCGTGGTTCCCATTGGCACTTCTATCAAGCCGCTTATGTTTACTTTTCCGGTGAGAGCAAATACTTTGGTTCCTTTTGAATTTTCGGTACCAATGCCCGAAAACCATTCGCCACCGTTTACAATTATTTGGGCTATGTTTGCCAATGTTTCTACATTGTTTATACAGGTAGGTTTGCCAAACAAGCCTTTGATTGACGGAAACGGTGGTCGCGGACGGGGTGTGCCCCTCTGTCCTTCAATGGAGGCTATCAATGCGGTTTCTTCTCCGCACACAAACGCTCCTGCTCCCAAACGAATGTCGAGTTCAAATGTAAAATCGGTTCCCAATATGTTCTTGCCAACCAATCCTTTAGAGTATGCTTGTTCAATGGCAATTTTTACACGATGTATTGCCAAACCATATTCGGCACGAATGTAGAAATAGCCCTGAGAGGCTCCGGTGCAAAATCCAGCTATTGCCATTGCCTCAATTACAGCGTGAGGGTCGCCTTCCAAAACACTTCTGTCCATATACGCACCCGGGTCGCCTTCATCTCCGTTGCAGATAATGTATTTGCGGTCGCCTTCGGCATTTTTTGTATTGCGCCACTTCATCCACGTATGGAATCCGGCTCCGCCACGTCCTCTCAATCCCGATTTTTTCAACTCCTCAATAATATCATCGGGTTTCATGCTTTCGAGCACTTTTTCGAGGGCTTTGTAACCGTTGTTGGCTATGTACTCATCAATATTTTCGGGATTGATAAAACCGCAGTTGCGCAGCACAAGGCGTTTTTGCTTGGCGTAGAAATTTATATCTTTTTCAAAATTCCGACTCTGTTTCTGCTCCTCGTACAAAATACGCTCTACCAATTTGCCATTTACCAAATGCTCTTCAACAATTTCGGCAGCATCTTCGGGTTTCACCTGAACGTAGAAAACGTGTTCGGGCATCACTTTCACAATAGGACCTTGCTCACAAAATCCAAAACAACCGGTTTTGGTTACAGAATATTTGTGTTGCAAATTGTGTTTTTCAATTCCAGCAGCTATGTTCTTACAAATGAGGTCGCTTTTGTTCGACTCGCAACCCGTACCTCCGCACACCAAAATATGTTTTTTGTCGCTCACCTTTTCGGGCTGTGTAATAAAATCCATCTCAGCACGTTTTGCTTCCCTAAAAGTTTTAATCGAATGTATATCTAATTTTTGCATAATGCTTTTGTTTTCAGTAAATTATCAATCGAATTTTGCAATAATTCCGGCAACTTCTTCAGGCTTCACTCTGCCAAACACCTCTTCGTTGACAGAAATAACCGGAGCCAATCCACAACAACCAATGCAACGCACTTCTTCAATTTTGAATTTCTTCTCGGCATCGTACTGCTCGGTTGCACCTATTTTGAGCAATTTTTTGAACTCTGCAACTATTTTGGGCGCACCCTTGAGGTAGCAAGCCGTACCCGTGCACACTTTTACAGTGTATTTGGCAGGTGGTTCGAGCTTAAAATAATGGTAAAAAGTAAGCACTTCGTAGAAACGAGCCAGAGGTACATTCAGCTCTTTGGAAAGATACATAGAAATGTTGCGGGGAACGTATCCATACTGATTTTGAATACTATGCAGTATCATTATCAGATTTCCCTCTTTGGAACGCCAATGATTGACGATTTCCTTGATTTCGGGTGTAATTTCTTCCGAATTTGCGAGTATCGATTCTGTAACATTCATAAAATCTGAGTGTTAATTTGTTAATGTTAGAATTGTAACACTGTGAAAAATTTCACAAAAGAAATACTTTTGATTGGATTTACCAACAAATGATACGGCAATTTAGAAAAAAAATACCACAAATCAATGATAATCGCACAAAAAAGGCAACTTGTTTTGGGAATAAAAATGAATTCGAAAAGCGTTACTCTATTTTTCAGCAGTTTTTTTTCAGATAACCATTAAAATCGTATCTTTGTGTACAATGAGCAGATAAATTGAATTTATTTATTGAAAATAATATCTTGAATATCAAATCAATATATAACTATTACCAAAAGCAGCACCCCATTGTTCGATTCGGAATCAATGGGCTGTTGGTGTTTGTTTTTTGGGTGATATTTTACAGTTTTTTCAGGCATCTTGCCTTTGTCGAAAAATTATATACCTACATAAGTATCTATATTACAAATGCTTTGCTGTTTGCATCAAAAGCGGTTTTAGAACTCCTCAATTTCAGAACATATATTTTTCCGGAGATGAAAACACTTCAAATTGAGGGCACACGTGGAGTGCGACTCGATTTGGGCTGCTTGGGCAGAAATCTTATGGGTTTGTTTGCAGGTTTTATCATTGCTTTTCCGGGTCGCATAAAAACCAAGTTTTGGTACATTCCTTTGGGACTACTTTTTATTGTGTTTATCAACATTCTGCGCATTTGTGGTTTATCTATTAGCCTGTATTACAACCCCGAAGGCTATTTTCAGTACAACCATCACGATATTTTTAAGTACGCAGTATATACCGTCATTTTTTTTATGTGGTATTTTTGGATAAAACAATTTGGTTTGCCGAAAAAAAAAGTGCCGGTTAAAAATTAAGGGCTACTCGTATAAAGTTTGACAAAAAATAGAAACACTGACTACACGGAAGAACACCGAAACTCACGGAGTTTTCTTATCAGTGAAAGTCGGCGTTTTCCGTGTAGTCCGTGTTCCTGTCCAACGTTATTTAAATTCCTTTCTATCCGATTGAAAATCGAATGAAATTTTTGTAGAAAATAGCAGCGAAATCTCGTGAAAACGAACACCACTGGCTGGAAAAAAATTGTAACTATATGTGATAGAAAGTTTTGGAAATGTAGTTCCCACTATGCCCGAAATGCACGCAGCGGGGCGTGTGGAAGTTGAAAAAACGCCATACGCAGTACCTACACTAAATGCTTTGCTGGAGAGCAAAAATTCTGTATTGAACTGATAATGAGCCAAATTGGTAAAAGCAGCAACAAGCATTCGCACATTGGCATTTTTTCGCCTTCTGATGATTTTATTTTCGATAAAATAATATCGCATTCCAGCAAAATACGAGATGGTTAATTTTTGAAGCTCAGGATAAAAGCTATTTTCTTTATACGGAACTAAGTTTCGGAGTGTTAAACCTGTAGCCCACTTTCGGGTATAAAAAGTGGACGAAAAAGCCACATTGTATATCTTTTCTTCATTTCCCAACAAGCTGTATATCTTTTTGTAATTCAAGCCTATGCCAGTTGACAAACGGCTGAAACGGGAAGTTTTGAACTTGAAATTGTAATCGAGTTCAACGTTTTTTTGCGAAATCTGATTCTCGTTGGTAGTTGAGAAATAAAACACACCGAGTCCCTTTTTGTAGCTGGTATTTTGGTCGTACGAAAGGTAGAAATTTGTTTGGGAATTGTAATTCATTGCCAATCTAAAATTTTTGCTCACACCTGCATTTGCCGGACAGAGTAGCAATACTGCATTGTTAAACTGATTAAACTGAAACACTTGCGCCGTAATGCGAATGCTTATCAAAAAGAAAAACAAAATAAAAAGGTAGAATCGTTTCATAAAAAAAAGTGTTGAAAGGTATAGCTCCAATTTTATATCACAAAAATACACATCACAACCATAATAAAATTGTATATTAGCAAAAAGTTTGCGAAAAATTAGGAATAAAAACAAAACGAAAAAAAACATGAAACTTTGGGATAAAGGTTTTGAAACCAATGCGTTTATCGAAAAATTTACCGTTGGCAAAGACAATGTGCTCGATGTACAACTTGCGCCATTCGATGTGCTTGGAACTATGGCTCATATAACTATGCTACAAAGCATTGGGCTGTTGGAAAAGGCAGAATTGGATATTTTGCTCGCCGAACTGAAATTGATTTACAACGAAATTGAAAAAGGAAATTTTAGTATTGAGGCTGGCGTGGAAGATGTTCATTCTCAGGTAGAACTAATGCTTACCCGCAGTTTGGGCGACATGGGCAAAAAAGTGCACAGCGGACGCTCGCGCAACGACCAAGTTCTGCTCGACCTAAAACTTTTTATGCGTCAGAAAATAAAAGAACTGACAATGGAAATAAAAGAGCTTTTCGATTTGTTGATAGAACTTAGCGAAAAACACAAAGCCGTACTTATGCCCGGATACACTCATTTTCAGGTGGCTATGCCTTCATCGTTTGGTATTTGGTTTGGCGCGTATGCCGAAAGCCTCAGCGATGACATGATAATGCTACAGGCTGCCCATAGAATTGTGAATCAAAATCCGCTTGGCTCGGCGGCGGGCTATGGCTCATCGTTTCCACTCAACCGACAAATGACCAGCGATTTACTTGGTTTTGAGCAACTTAGCTACAATGTGGCGTATGCACAAATGGGCAGAGGAAAAGCCGAAAAATTGGTTGCCTGCGGCATGGCTTCGGTGGGTAGTACTTTGGCAAAAATGGCAATGGACGTGTGTTTGTACATGAGTCAGAATTTTGGGTTTGTTTCGTTTCCCAACCATCTCACCACGGGGTCGAGCATTATGCCACACAAAAAAAATCCCGATGTTTTTGAACTTGTACGCGCCAAAGGCAATAAACTTCAGGCTTTGCCCACCGAAATAAGCCTGATAACCAACAATCTACCTATGGGCTATCACAGAGATTTGCAATTGATAAAAGAAAATTTCATTCCTGCTTTCGATGAATTAACCGATTGTATCCGAATTACGCACCTAATGTTGAGCAATATTCAAATTAACTCTCATATTATTGAAAATGAGATGTATAAATACATTTTTAGTGTAGAAGAAGTGAATAAATTGGTGCTTGCGGGTGTACCTTTTAGAGATGCCTACAAAAAAATTGGTATTGACATTGAACTACAACAGTTTGAGCCCTCTAAGGAGGTGAATCATACGCACGAGGGCAGTATTGGCAATTTATGTAATCACCTGATTGTAAATAAAATGAACAAAGTGATAAGCGAGTTTGATTTTCAAAAAACTGAACAAGCATTCGTAAACCTTTTAACTTAGCAATTATGGATAATCAACCTTCAGCATTAAGTGCATTCGGCAAGCTAATTCAAACTCATTTGCTTAAAATTGAGATAGTTACAGCCGCTATTTTGTTTCTCAAACTGTTTATGTCAGGCTCGCTTCCTTTCCTCGGCATACTTACCATAATGTCGTTAGGCACACTTTCCATGTTTTACTATTTGTCTGCTTTCACAAAAAAAACGGAAAAAAGTGGTGCGTTAAATGTATTGAGCAACAAACTTGGCGGCATGGCGTATTCAGTAGCAGTTATCGGAATACTTTTCCGAACAATGCATTGGCCCGGAAGCAGTTCAATGATTTTAATCGGAATTGTTAGTATTCTGATATACATGGGGTTGATTTTTTACAACAACCAAAACGAGAATAAAAATTTGACAGAAAGCCCCGAAATTATTCGTTCAGCAATCATTATTTTTGTTACAGTAGTGGTTTACATTGCTTAACTTTGGTTTCCAATAGGTTTTCCTGCAATGTACACTGAATCAATCAATTGACTGCCAAATGAATACGATAAAAATTGAAACGAAGGGATAGGTTTGGTTATAAGCAAGTTAGCCAACTTGCCCTTCGTTATGCTTCCTACTTCTGTTTCCACTCCCATAGCATACGCAGAATTAAGTGTGGCAGCATTCAACGCCTCTTCGGGCAACATTTTCAGCTTAATAGAAGCAAGCGACAACACAAATTGCATATTGCCCGACGGCGACGAACCCGGATTGTAATCCGATGCCAAAGCCACAGGTAAACCGGCATCAATCATGCGGCGAGCCGGAGGATACTTCATGCCCAAAAAGAAAGCCGTTGAGGGTAGCACCGTAGGCATAGTGGCAGTGCCGATAAGAGCCTCAATTTCAGCATCTCCCACACATTCTAAGTGGTCAACCGAAAGTGCATTCAGTTTTACGCCCACTTGCACACCTCCCGAAAAATCAAGCTCGTTTGCGTGAATTTTAGGGCGAAGTCCGTATTTTGCTCCGGCTTGCAGTATGCGTTCAGTTTCTGTTTCGGTAAAAAATCCTTTGTCGCAAAACACATCAATAAATTCGGCAAGTTGCTCTTCGGCTACCTGCGGAATCATTTCATTCACCACAATATCAACATATTGGGTTTGATTTTGCCTATATTCGGCAGGAATGGAATGAGCACCCAAAAATGTGGATTTCACCAATACAGGGAAATTTTGTTTAATTTTTTTTATCACTCTCAACATTTTCAATTCGGCTTCGGTGCTCAGTCCGTAACCGCTTTTTATTTCAAGTGCTCCAGTGCCAAGCCGAATTACTTCGTTCAGCCGCACAACCGACTGATTGTAAAGCTCTTCCTCCGATATAGCCTGCAAACGTTGGGCAGAGTTGAGGATTCCCCCTCCCCTACGTGCAATCTCTTCGTACGACAAGCCTTTTATTTTGTCCACAAATTCGGCTTCGCGGCTACCTGCGTACACAATGTGCGTGTGCGAATCGCAAAAAGCGGGCATAACAATTCTGCCGCTGGCATCAACCGTTTGGTCAATGGTGTGCGTGTTTCGGAGTGTGGCGTATTGCTCCGATTGCATTTCGCCAAAATCGGCAATCTGTTCATTATCAATCAAAAGAAAGGCTTTATTTATGAGTGGAAGGCTTTGCATACTGTTTCCACTTACAAAGCGAATGTTTGCTTCTCTCACTTGGAGTAGCTGCTCAATATTTTCAATCAATATTTTCATGGTAAATAGTTGTGGCTTTGTTATCAATAGAAATTTTTTCGAAAGTAAAGGTAAAGAAAATAGACTAAAATGAAATTTTTAGATGAATTTTTTTATTAAATTTGTACCTTTATATCACTAAAAAACTTGAATCACTATTGTACTATGGAACAAAACACACAATCTATAGCCTTGATGCTCAACAACGATGGAATGGGAGTTGCAGATGCGGAACTTCAGAAAACACTCATTTTCAATTATTTGAATTTTTTGACAAAAAATAATTTTACTCCCCGCTTTATATGTTGCTATGCCAATGGCGTGAAACTGCTTACCGATGATTCGCCAATTGTTTCCATTCTTGCCGAATTAGAAAGCAAGGGAGTAAAAATTATAGCCTGCAAAACCTGTATAGACTATTACAATTTGAAAGATAAAATCAATGTAGGTATTACAGCCACCATGGGCGATATTATTGAAATTCAATGGATGGTTGACAAGCTCATATATTTGTAACTATTTGTATAAAAGCTACATAAGAAAATTTTACGATGAAAACCCCATTTGCCAGAAAACTGTTTGTATATAACCGTAGCTTATGGATTTCGATTTTATTTGGGTTGTTGGGCTTCTTCCTTTCGCCATTTGGCATTGTCATTACATGGGGCGAAGTAACTATACATCTGCCTTGGTCTATAGTTTTCCCTTTGCTTGCATCTATGGCTTATGGCTGGCGATACGGAATTGTAGCCGGTTTAGCCGGAGGAGCTTTGTTTCCATTTTTGCTATGGGCAAACAATGGGTGGGCAGTTGTTAGCACAAGTGCGTGTTACTTACTGTTTTATAGTGCTTTAGGTGTTATTGATGATGAATGGTTAAAAAAACGAATCCACTCAAAAGCCATCCGATTTTTTACGGTTCTCTCATTTTGTATGCTTGTATTTGGAATTTACTATCTAATTCTATTCAATCTTGTTTTATCGCTCAATCCTCCGTTTTGGAATCGCACTGCCATTACGCATTTAGATACTAATTTGCTGTTGGGTTTTCTGTATAAAGATTTTATCAATTTTAGTGCTTTTGTTTTGATAACCAAAACATTGCTTAAACTTCCATTTGTGTGCACTTTTTTGAATTTGCCACTTACGGACAAAATGAAACCCAACAACAACATTTTTATTTTCACCACTCTCACATCAATTGGCATTTGGCTCATTTACATAGGATTGGGGAAAACATTGCTACAAGGCGAAAACGAGTTACACACCGAACATATTACCTTAGCTTTTTTTGTGATAATAACAAGCGGAATTATTGCCTCAAAATTATTGATTAACTACAGTGAAAAACAATTACATACGCAGATAGAACTGAATAAAAGTAAAGAAAAATTCAGAATTTTGTTTGAACAAGCCGCAGTAGGAGTTGCGCAAATAGACACCAACACGGGCAGATTTACCCGCATCAATAAAAAGTATGCCGAAATGATTGGCTACACTATAGAAGAAATGTTAGAACTTGATTTTCAAAGAATTACACATCACGAAGATTTACAGACCGATTTGGACAATATGCAACGATTGATAGCCGGAGAATTGCAGGAATACACGATGGAGAAACGATATTTTGCAAAAAATGGGAATATTGTATGGGTGGAGCTTACTGTTTCGCCCATGTGGAAACCAAACACAAGTCCAGACTTTCATATTGCGGTAGTTTCTGAAATCACAAAACGAAAACAAGCCGAGCAAACTATCTATCAGCAAAACAAAGAATTACAAAAACTTAACAACGATAAAGACCGGTTTATATCCATTCTGGCGCACGATTTACGAAGCCCATTTCAGTCATTATTAGGCTTTTCCGATTTACTTCTCGAAAATGTTCGGGTGTACGACAGCGACAAGATAGAAAGGCAGCTAACCTATATAAATCAAACCACGCACAAAACATACAATTTGCTGGAAGATTTACTTTTATGGTCGAAATCGAAAGCCGGAAAATTATTATTCGAACCACAAATGATTGTTTTTTTGGAGATATGTACCGATATAATTTCGCAATATCAGGATAATTCTAAACAAATAACAATCAATTGCTTTGAGCTTGAACCGGTGATTTTACGGGCAGATGCAAATATGTTTAAAACAATTATGCGAAATTTGATTTCGAATGCAGTAAAATTCACCAATAAAAACGGACGGATAAATATTTTTGCCGAAATTGAAAAGCAAAAAGCGAAAATAACCGTATCGGACAACGGAGTGGGCATGGATAAAGACCAACAGAGTAAACTGTGGGAATTATCGAATCCGTTTTCGACCTTAGGTACTGATAATGAAAAAGGTACAGGCTTAGGACTGTTGCTTTGCAAAGAATTGGTTGTAATACACCAAGGCGAAATTTGGGTTGAAAGCGAAGTAGGAAAAGGAAGCAAATTTATATTTACCCTCCCCATACTGATGGGCGACGAAATGATTGAAAAATCAATGGATAGTTGAACCACCTCATCGCCCATTTTCAATATAACCGATTTTTTATTTGTGCCTCTCTCTCAAAATATTTTCTACATCACTCATTTTAAATCCCTTAGCTGCAAGCAACACGTACAGATGATACATCAAATCGGCTGCTTCGCCCAAAAAAAGTTCATCGTTGTTGTCTTTGGCTTCAATAATTAGTTCAACAGCCTCCTCTCCCACTTTCTGAGCAATTTTGTTGATTCCTTTCTGAAACAATTTTGTGGTGTACGAACCTTCGGGTAGCTGAATTTTGCGTTCCAAAATCAGTTTTTCGAGGTAGTTCAGAAAACTGCTTTCGGTATTTGTTTCCTCAAAACACGTATCAGCTCCGGTGTGGCACACCACCCCCACGGGGTTTACTTTCACAAGCAAAGTATCGTTGTCGCAGTCTTGTTTTATACTCACAAGGTGCAAAAAATTGCCCGATTCTTCTCCTTTTGTCCACAAACGTTGCTTTGTGCGACTAAAAAAAGTTACTTTTTTTATTTCGATGGTTTTTTGCAAGGCTTCTTCGTTCATGTAGCCCAGCATGAGCACTTTATTTGTCTTATCATCTTGAATGATAGCCGGAATAAGACCTCCGGTTTTAACAAAATCTAAATTCATTTTTACGTTATTTGATATTTTTTTGTACACTGCATGGCACTGTTATGGCTCATCGCCTTGATACCTACGCATAGAAGCCGCGCGAATAGGCAAACTCGATTTTTCGTAGTAGTAAATTTTGCCATTCTCTTCTTTGGTTCGGTCTTTTTCTTTCACATCAAAAATGATGTCGTTGAACGTATTGAGCGATGAAAGAGAGGACATAATTCCGCGCGAATAGGTGAAAAAGAACCACGTAGATTCGTTTGCCTCCAAGTAAATATCAATCATATCATCGGTGCGGTTCTTCATTACATTCACATAGCCATTTACGTATTTGTTTATTTGTTTTGTGCCTATGTTTCCAATTCCAATCAACCCCACCGACCTAAACGATTGAGTTTTGGGCGACCACACCATTTTGAGGTCGTTGAAAAACAGATTGTATTTCAGTTCGTTGGGGAAAGTGGTAAACATTCCATTCATAGCAAGTTGCGCCAACAGGCTATCTACAACTGCCGAACTCCCCAACATTTCAATCATGTTTTCACGATAGGCATCGCTGGTAACATCAATGGTCGAATCGGTTGATTGCATAATCATTTTGCCCATGAAATCAACGGCTTCGGCATTAAACATAAAGTCAACCCCCAGCATCATGTTCATTTTCAGTGTATCGCTTATGGTTTGATGATTCAAATCGCCCACGGCTTTCATCTTCAAAAATTCGAAATCCATACCAAAACCCATTTCTCCTTTTGCGTGTACATCGCAGGTTTGTAGGTCGAGGCTAAAATATTGCCCTGCGTTTTGGTATTTTCGCAATTTGTCGGGCGAGGCAACAATGTATTTCTGATTTTTGCTGTCGAAATACACTTTCGAAATGTCGCTTGTGTCAACGGCGGCAAAAATTTCGGCATCGTTGAATCGCTGTTTATTGAGCATGAATGCCGAATATACAAAAATAGAATCTTTGCTAATAAACGAACCTGCAAAACGGCGGTCGGCTTTTTTTACATCTTTCAGTGTTACATCGAGCAGAACACTATCGGGATTTATTTCTGACCTAAATTCAAACCAATCGAGTCCCAAGCGTTTGCAATCGTGGCTAATTCGGGCTTCACCCGCAAAAACAAGCAATTGTCGCGGAGCATACAAATCTACATTTCCTTTAAATTCAAAGCCTTTGTTGAGAGTAAAAGCGTCTTCTAACGGAATTTTTCCTTTGGCGATGGTACGCATCGAATCGTTTACCGTTATTTCGTGAAAGTTGATTATCTGCGTTTTACGTTCATCGTCTATATATACATATTTTCCGGTACCGGCATAGTTGTAGCGTCCATACACATCAATACTTGCATCGAAAATGGAATGGAAGCGGGTGAGGCGATTGGCAACCATTTTTGCTTCCTTCAATGTGCGCATTTTTGCCGTTTTCTCAATATAGAATGGTTGAGTAGGATAAATAGAAATATCGGCAATATCTATGTAAGGCACTGTTTTAGAAATCATTAGCTGACTATCAACCACCAACACTGTTTGCCCTGAATAGAAATTGAGCGAATCTTGTTTTCGGATATACAAATGGGCATAACCACTTTTCAACACCTCGTCCAATTGCTTGTTTTCGAGTTCCAGTTTTCGCACCTGCTCGTTGGTTTGCTCTTTGGCATCGCCCACTTCTACAAGGTTATCGTTCATTTTCCAATAAAAACGGTGCACAAAGGCATTGTAAGTACTCTTATCAAAAGTAACAAACACTTTCGAGTCGCGGGTTCTAAATTCCGATATGTAGGTGGTGTAATCCACTTTGAGTTTCACATGGTCGAATCGGGGAATTTCGCTGGTGTCGCGTTTCAAACGAAGCGAGTCGGGAACATTATCCCCTTTTTTCTTATTTCGTTTCTTTTCCGAATTTTCGGTGGGTGTATCCTCCTCAGTATCAGCATAATCTTTGAGCCTTTTGGGAGGTTTAATCTTATCGGTATGAAAAGCAAGCTGCCCTTTGTTGTCGCGCACCGAAAAAGTGGCACTATCCGATTCAATGGTATTGGCGTTAAATTCAAACATTTGCGATACATACGAACCATTTTTATAGGTAATTCGCCCATCACTGGTTAATCGTTTAGAACTGAGCGCGAACAAACCTTCCATATATGTTTTGTTGGCATACATTTCGGTTGGTTTTTTCTTGGTTTTCAAATACATAAGGTCTTTGTACGGATACCAAACCATATAAACCGTGTCGCCAGTTGCAGTAGGGAATTCAGGTTTTTTGAGCGATTGGTCAACGGTAAAATTCCACGCAAAGGTGCGAGTTTTGGTCGAATCGGGGTACATGACAAAATCTCGAGAGTGAATTTTTGAAGTAATAAAATGCAATTCGCCTTCCTTGCTTTCCAAGCCACTATTCGATAATTTCAATTCTTTGAAAAAAGTTCCTTTTACACCGTACATATCCAAACCCACTTTGGGCATTTTGTACAAAAAGCCGAGCGCGAAATCTTCCATAATGCGCAAATCGAATGCAATATCGGGGAAAATTCCGGCGGATACCAATTTACCCGGAAAACGCTGATTGATAGTCATATAGTTTACACTATCAAGTTCGAAGGGAGCAATTTCGTAGTAAAAACGGTTTCGGGGATAAATGCCGCGCATGGCACTATCGGCAACGTTCCAATGCTGTTCACTTCGCTTGTCGTAAAACACATACGAGGGGTCAACAAACTTGAATTTTGGAAATTCGACATGAAAGCTTTTGCCCGATTTATTGTCGGATTTATCAATAAAAAATACACCTTCGAAATATCCTTTGCCCGTATTTTTTGGTTCGAGAGTAGAACGCACAGGTCGCGCTACCAAAATGGTATCGCCATTGGCAGCCCTTGCCGAAACCCCAATGGACATAGTTGCCGAATCGACTTTATTGAGTGTAATTTTGTATTCGTTGTAATTGAACTGAAAGCTACGCCCTACAATACGAAACAAGCCTTTTGCCGCATTATTGGTAATGATATTTACCACCTCATCGGGAATTTCCATCGCCATTTTTGTTTTCACCGACTCTTTAAACTGGTTTTCGCTACCAAAATACACATTTCGCAAGCTGTCGAGTCGGGCAAAAATATCGGGTGTTACCATCGGGTCTTTTTTCAGATTGAACAAGGCATCGTTGTCAATGGCATAGAGTGCGCCTGAGAGTACTTGCCCGTCAAATTCAAAGTTCAGCCCTTTTTTTACCGTTATAGTTTTATCGGCTGGGCGAATGTCAACTGCTTGCCTCAAACTAAGCGGCACTTTAGATACGCCATATATACGTAAGCTGTTGTTAGTAAGGTCTATTTCGCCATTAATTGCCGAACGATAGAGTTCTGAGGTGATGACTATGTTGTCGAAATCGCGCCTTCCTGCTCTCATTTCGATATACTCAAAAAAACGGGGTCCGGCGTGCCCCACATTGCTGTAGGGGTTAAATTCCACCAGACCAGTAGAGGCAAGTTCAACCAACATTTTTCGCACATTTATTGGCGTTTCCTTCATTTCGAGGGCAACCTGTTCGGTAGTGAATACACCCGATGAAATTCCGGAATTGGTTTCAATGGCTCGCTTAATTTGAAACAAACGGTTGTCGGGCGAAATAAGCTTGTCGCGGCTGCGCGAAAAATAATTCAACGATTGAAAATATACCGTATTTTGTGCAATGGTTGGCAACGAACGCAGATACAATTTATCGTCATCTGTAACCCATGTAATCATGTGAGAATCAAAACTCAGTGCGTGATATGTGTCGGTAAAAAAACTTTTTATCATGGTTCGCGCCGGTTGGCTTATGGTTAGTTTTTTTGTTTTTTTATCGAAGGCAAGTTCCATGTTGGTATTGAAAATCGAATCTTTTTCTAAGTAGAAAGTAACTGCGGCATCTACACTTGTAATTTTGTCGGCAAGCATGGCAAACGATGTGGAGGTAACTCTGGCAAAAACACGCCCACCGCGCTTAAATTCGAGCATAGCCGGAGCGTTGGAAGTTTCGCGACCATATACTTTTTGCCCTTGCATAGAAAAACTTCCTGCAAAATCAATATCGGTTAGTATATTCTTGATAACCACCTGCTTATCGAAAGAAGTAAAACGTGGATAGGTAACTTTGTCGAGGTCAACCGATTCGTTTCCCAGCGAATCCTTCACCATGCGGGGGCGCACAATGCGGTCTTCGAGCGAACCAGCGATGGGCGCAGAAAAATACGTAGAATGGTGAAACTCCACAGTATCAGCCTTATAGAAATAGTGTTTCATTTCTATGGTGTAGTTTTTCAACTCAGCGCGAATGGAATTGGGAATTCCGGCTCGCTCCCAAGTAACTGTTCCACCTTTGCCGCGCCACTCCTCCGAAATGGGGTAATAGCGTCCGGAGGTGTTGTAAATGTTGAGGCTGTCGTTCATAAAAGCCTCACAATTGAGTTTTATATTTTCGAAATAGACCGCAGCTTTGTATTTGTCTTTGTCATCGTACACAAACAAATAATCGCTTGTGCTGGGAGTCCAAACAGTTGATTTTGATTTATATAAGGCATTTTCCTTCAACAAAAGAAGGGTAAATTCCTGAAATTCTTCAGCTTTGCGAAGCGATTCTTCTTCAAAAAGATAAATAAGCGATTCGTGCCACTTTTCCCAGCTATCGCGGTCGTGTTTTCGTTCTTTGAAAAGCAGAAGCGAAACCAGATAATTTTCGAAATGTGGAAACGGATTTGGGCGAGTTTTGGCTTGCAGCATTTTATCGGCGGCATCGAAAATATATTTTTTTTCGTCTTCGGTAAATCCCCAGTTTTCCCATGCGACACCAAATTTTTGAAGCAAAGTATCGGAGCGAACTTTGTTGTTTCCCAATTCAAAAAAACGTGTGAGTTCTTCCAAAAAAGGTTGATTTTTACGAAAACGCTGTGGTCGCTGCCCAAACACCTCAGATACAGTGAGTAATACAATTAAAAGCGTAGTGATGTATGTTAGTTTTTTCATTGTAAGTGTTTTTGAGATTTTTTGTTTTCACTCATTCAACTTGGTTCTCTACCAGCGTTACCCCCTCAATAACTTTCAAATTGGCAATAATTGCCTCACCTGTTTGTCGGTTGCTGATGTACATTTGGCACACAATTTTAAAACCATTATTGTTTTCGGAATAAATGCTATGAATATTGGCAAACTGATTATTGACAATCTGTTTTGTAATTTCGTCTATAAGTCCCTCACGTTCAATGGCTTTTATGTGTAGTTTGATAAGCGTACGCTCGCCTTCTTTGTGCTGCAAATTTGCCGAAATAGTTTCCAAGTATGTAGCAATGTTTCGGTACTGTCCGGCTAATGATTTATCTTTCAGTTCTTTAATGGTAGAATTAAACAAGGTTTGCTCCTCAAACGAAATATCGCGTTTGTAGTCGAGCATGGTTTTTTGCATATAGTCGGTTTGCGAGGCTTTTATGTATTTGCTTAGTTCGCTCAAATGAGTACTGAAACTATTGGTAAACAGGTCAATCCATTCTTCAGATTTGTGTTCAATAGAAAGGTCAATTCGGGAAAGTATGGGCAAAATAATGGATTTTCGCAACCCGTTTTGAATATATGGCGAATTGGCAATGGTATCGGCAATGCGCAGCGAACCTGTAAGACTCTGATTGGTAGGCGAAACCACAATTACATTTGCATCGGGAATTTGAATATTGCAAATGCCCGAATAATCGCTAATTCCGGTTCGGCTGTCAATAAAAACGTAGTCGTAATGGGCTTTTTTGAGTGCATCTTTCAAAAATTCGATGTAAAATTTTCCATCAAGTTTTTCGTAAAATTCGTGCCAATTGAAATTGTTTATCTGCTGCGTGTATTGGTCATCGTATTTTCCGGCTGGAATGAGGTCAATCCTGCCTTCGTTATTAAGAGGTTGGCAAATATTTGTGATATAATCGGCACTAAACACCGGAAGGTCGCCTTCGCCTATCTGGGTTTTATCTCTCACAGCATCAACATATTCGGTAAAAATATCAATCAATCCTTTTTTGAACTCTATTTTCTGCATATCGAAATAAAAATGCAATCCGGGAGCTTCCAAATCCCAATCAATCATAAGTACTTTTTTGTGTTTGTAGTGGCAAAAATAGGCAGCAAGGTTTGCCGACAACTGAGTGCGCCCAACCCCACCTTTATAGGAATAAAATGTAATTATCATTGTATTCATTTTATATTGATTTTCAATTAGATAGCGTTAGTATTAAAAACTTGATTTTAGATTTGACATTCCATCAAATCCCTTTGATTTCAGTATCTTATCCTGCCATTGCACTTTGGAAAGCGGTCTTATATCGAGGTGCTTAATGGCGATGTCGGTAAGCCTTCTAAAAAGTTCTTCTTTAGATGTAACATTTGGCTCAATGTATTGATATTCACGATTGAAACGGCGGAAAAAACAAGTGGTAAGATGTTTGAAAATTTGCTGTTGCCTCTGTTTCATATAAAACTGCACATTGTCGTTGTATTCGGCACTTATGGGTGCAATAAAGCCGCCAATTTCGGAGTCGTCAAAAAGGCGTGCAAACTCTCTATTGGTTTCAATATCAAGTGCTAAACTATCGGCAATGAGTATGGTGTGGGGTATAATGTCGTCTTTGAGCATGGCAAGCATTTCTTCGTCTTCGGGCAACCAATTATCTATAAAATAAGCATTTAACTTAAATCCCGAAACCGTGTGAAATTCGGCAAGAATCTCAATAATTGACAATTGTTGTTGAAAAGGCTGCCAATCTTTTGGATTCTGCCCATAATTGGAGAAAGGAATTTGAAATTCGATAAAATTATGATACAAATTTTCGAGCTGATTGCGACTTGTGCTCAGTACAAAAATATTGAGTGTGTTGGTAAATGTACCATGTTGCCATGCTTGCAATTCGATAAACATTTGCCGCAACTGCTCTATATCGGTGGTATTGATGGTGATTGACGAATTGTTTATATCGTTCACTACCACCTGATTACTTCCATCAATGCTTATTTTGTTTACTTTCGATTCTGACATATTTGAATGATAAATGAAAGAAATTGGCAAAAAAAATTTCAATAAAAGTATGAAAAAACTCCCAAATATGCAAGAGCGAAAGCAACTGTATCAAAAACAAGTGGGCAGATTTATTTTAATTCCAGAAGTGCCACATTTTCAACATGGTGTGTGTGCGGAAACATATCAACCGGTTGCAGGGCAGTAACTTTGTATTTCGACGACAGCAACTGAATGTCGCGAGCCTGAGTAGCCGGATTGCAGCTTACATACACAATTTTGGGGGCGTTGGCATTCAACATTGTTTCTACCACTTTGGGGTGCATACCGGCGCGAGGCGGGTCGGTAATTATTACATCGGGTGTGCCGTGGAGAGCAAAAAATTCGGGGGTCAAAAGGTCTTTCATATCGCCTGCAAAAAAATGCGTATTTTCTATTTCATTGATTTTGGCATTCTCCACCGCATCGTCTATTGCTTCTTGAACGTACTCAATACCAATTACTTTGCTCGACTGCGCAGCAACAAAATTGGCAATTGTTCCGGTGCCGGTATAAAGGTCGTAAACAGTTTCGGAGCCAGTGAGTGCGGCAAATTTACGGGCAACTTTGTAGAGATTATATGCCTGCTTGGTATTTGTTTGAAAAAATGACTTTGCGCCAATTTTGAATCGTAAACCTTCCATTTGTTCAAAAATATGGTCTTTGCCATGCCACAAGTTTACCTTCAAATCAAAAACAGTATCGTTGAGTTTTGTATTGATAATATACAGTAGCGAAGTGAGTTGCGGAAAATTCGACTGAATATGTTGAAGCAAAGCCGTTTGCTTTTCGGTGTCTTGATGTCCGAAAACAACAATCACCATTGTTTCGCCCGTTGTAGAAGTGCGCACAATGAGATTTCGCATAAAGCCTTGTTGCTGACGCGAATGATAAAACGAAAAATTGTTTTGGAGAGCAAACTTGCGAACTGCCAAACGGATTTCGTTGGAAGGCGAACTTTGCAGGTAACAATGCTCAATATCAATTACTTTGTCGAACATTTTTGGTATATGAAAACCCAATCCACGAAGGTCTTTGTTTTCGTCTGCAATGTTCATTTCTTCTTTTTTGAGCCAACGAATTGCCGAAAAAGTATATTCCAACTTGTTGCGATAATAGGTTGAATCTTCGGAAGCCAAAATTGGCTCTATGGTGGGCAAATCTACTTTACCAATACGTTGTAAATTATCTATCACTTGTTGTTGCTTGAATGCCAACTGTTTGTGGTAGGGCAACTGCTGCCATTTGCACCCACCACACACGCCAAAATGCGCACAAAAAGCCTCCACCCGGTCGGGCGAATAGCGGTGAAATTTTACCGGAAAGCCCTCTAAAAAACTTTTGCGTTTGTTGGTGATTTGAACATCCACCACATCGCCCGGAATGGCTTGGGTAACAAACAGTACCTTTTCGTTTACTTTAGCTATGGCTTTGCCTTCGGCTGCAAGGTCAATTATTTCGATGTTTTCCAACACTGGATACGGACTGCGATTTTTTCGTGCCACAATAGTTTGTTTTTTAAGTGATTAAAAAATTGTACGGTTTATAAACGCTATAAAATAAAAAAGCCGCTCTTCCCAGAGCGGCAGATAAACCCAAAAACCCTATGAGCCATTA
>JFJP01037666.1_pt1 | contig 24528 bp, 22 predicted proteins | sample 431651 | NCBI WGS metagenome assembly JFJP01 (sample SAMN02602958, study PRJNA72255) | Microbial mat metagenome, whole genome shotgun sequencing project. | biome: fresh water; feature: sink hole; material: water; isolation source: purple microbial (photo- and chemosynthetic) mats found in...
ATTATCGGCTGCTACAAAGGATATTACTCAGAAAATGGAACCGAAGGTGTTGGTAAAGCAGCCAATTCAGCAGTGGTAATTTCATCATTGGTAATATTTATTATCGATTTAGTTGCAGTTCAATTAGCCGAATTATTTACTATTTTTAATTAATCCGAAATGTATTTTGAAGAATCCATATTACCTCATTCTGATAGCGAAAACGTTATTGAAATTAACCATTTGAAGAAATCTTTTAACAGAAATTCTGTTTTAAAAGACATTAGCTTAACTGTAAAAAAAGGGGAGAATGTTGTTGTTTTAGGGAAATCTGGTATTGGAAAATCGGTTTTAATTAAATGCATTGTACGATTGATTCAGCCCGATGCAGGATCGCTAAAGGTTTTTGGACAAGAAATCACATCCATGAATCCAGAAGAATTAAATGAATTAAGATCAAAGATAGGTTTTATTTTTCAGGGGAATGCACTTTACGATTCAATGACAGTTAGAGAAAACCTGGAATTTCCCTTGCGCCGGAATAAAATTTTAAAAGACCCAAATATCATTGAAGAACTTATTGTTGAAGCACTTGAAAATGTCGGGTTATTAGATGCAATGCATAAAATGCCTTCGGAGCTTTCGGGAGGAATGAAAAAGCGAATTGGATTAGCACGTACCTTAATCTTAAAACCCGATATTATTCTTTATGATGAACCAACCACAGGTCTCGATCCATTAACTTCAAGAGAAATAAGCAATCTGATTGTTGAAATACAAACCAAATACAACGCTTCATCAATAATTATAACTCACGATCTGAATTGTGCTAAAATTACATCAAACCGGATGCTGATCCTCCAAGATGGAATTTTCATTGCCCAAGGAACATTCGACGAACTTAAAAATTCGGACGATGAATGGGTAAAATCCTATTTTAAAGTTGAATAAAAATTACAGCGTATGAAAAATACAAGAAAAAATAATATTCGATTAGGCTCCTTTGTTGGGATAGGTATAATTATTTTTATTTTAGGAATCTATTACATTGGTAGTCAGGAAAGTATTTTTAGCCGAAATTTTAGGTTAAGTGGCGTTTTTAAAGATATTAGTGGAATAAAAATCGGAAATGATGTTCGTTTTTCAGGAATAAATATTGGCACAGTTACACGAGTTGAAATTGTAAATGACTCACTTGTGCAAATTGATCTACATATACAGAGCGATGTAAAGCAGTTTATTAGAAAAGACTCAAAGATGGAGATTGTTCCTGAAGGACTTATGGGTACTAAAGTGGTTTATATCTATTCGGGGAGTTCTAATGCTGAGATAGTTAAAGACGGAGACTTATTAGAAACAATCGAAGCTGTTCAGATTGATAAAATCCTTAGGCAATTACACACATCAACAAAAAACACCACAATTATTACAAAAAACATAGCCGATATTACCGATAAAATTAATCGCGGCGAAGGTGCTTTTGGGAAATTCTTTGCTGATGAATCGTTTGCTAAGGATTTAAGCACAATTGCTAAAAAAACAGCGGAGCTTACCAATAATATTGCGAACATTTCAAGTAAAATATCTCAGGAACAAGGTGCTATTGGAATGCTCCTTTCTGATACCACATTGGCAAATAATATTTTTAAAGCAGGCGAAGACCTCGAAAAAACTACAAAAAACCTAGCTACCTTAACTGAGCAAATGAACAAGGGAAAAGGTATTTACGCTAAAATCTTTACCGATACCACTTTTACTTCAGGGATAAGCAGAGCGGGACAAAATCTTGATTATACAACAGAACGAGCAAAAGTTATTGCTGACAACCTGGCAAATATTACGAATGAAATAGCTCTGGGACAAGGACTTATTTCAAGACTTATTTACGATACAGCCTTTGCCGATAGCGTTGAGATTGCTGTTAAAAATGTTAATAGTGGGGCCAAAGAGATTGAAGAGGCTGCTGGTGTGGTTAAACGAAACTGGCTTATCAGGCTTTTCTCAAAAAAGAAATAATTCGTTAATTATTAATATATTTATTGAATTATTAATTAAAACCCAATCTTATGAAGAAATTAATTTTACTTATCGTACACGTTTCAATCATAAGCTTTGTAACATTAGCACAGCAAACTCCTCAAAAACTAGAAAAAATAATCTCTCAGAATCCTGATAATACTTTTTTAATTATTGAAAAAGAGGGCAACGACACTGTAATAATGGGAACATTGTTATCTTCGGATCCCGAAATAAGAAATGGTGAGTTTTTGTTTTACAAGACAGGGAAAACGTTGATTGCCAAAGGTGTTTATGAAAACGACATACCAACTGGTACATGGAATTATTATAATGAGAAAGGAAAAATCAATAGGACTTTAAATTACGATAAAACAAAGGTTATTCTGGAAAAAGGAAGCACTCAACCAAAAGATATTTATTACGAAGTTGACGACATGCCAATATTTGATGGCAAGAGTAATAGTAACTTCAGAGATTATATTCAGGAAAATTTAATATATCCTGTATATTCAATACAAAAACATATTACAGGGACTGTAATGGTTGGATTTACAATCGATGAGAATGGGTTTATAACCAATGTAAATATTGCAAAAAGCTCCGGTCATTCAGATCTCGACATGGAAGCGCTGCGAGTTGTTTCTGAATCTCCTAAATGGAAACCAGGCAAACACAAAAACGTTAAAGTCCCGGTAAGTTTTACTTTTCCGATTGTTTTTAAATTATAATATAAAAGCGGGCCGTTTAGCCCGCTTTTTTTGTATAAATTAGAATAACTTATCAATAATCGAGTCATCAGCAACATTTGGAATTGTAACTTTCAGATTTGGTGTTCGTTCCATTTCGCGCTTAATTGCAAAAATAGCTTCCTTGTTACGAGCCCAGCTGCGTCGGGCAATACCATTATTTACATCCCAATGCAACATCATTCGTAACCGGCGATCGGCATCTTCACTGCCATCCAGAACCATTCCAAAGCCTCCATTAATTACTTCACCCCATCCTACTCCACCGCCATTATGAATTGAAACCCATGTAGCACCTCGGAATGAATCGCCAATAACATTTTGAATAGCCATGTCAGCCGTAAATTGCGAACCATCATAAATATTCGAAGTTTCGCGGAAAGGAGAATCGGTACCAGAAACATCATGATGATCACGTCCTAAAACCACAGGAGCAGAAAGCTTTTTATCTTTTACCGCTTTATTGAAAGCTGTGGCGATTTTTGTTCGGCCCTCACAATCAGCATATAAAATACGCGCTTGCGAACCAACAACAAGTTTATTCGTTTTTGCTTCGCGTATCCAGCGAATATTATCTCTCATTTGCTGAGTAATCTCAATTGGAGCAGTCTGAGCAATTTCCTCGAGTACATCCATGGCAATTTTATCAGTAAGATCAAGGTCTTTGGGCTTTGATGATGTACATACCCATCGAAATGGACCAAATCCATAATCAAAACACATTGGGCCCATAATATCCTGAACATAGGATGGATATTTAAACTTACCTTCCGATTTCATAATATCTGCTCCTGCCCTGCTTGATTCCAATAAAAAGGCATTACCATAATCGAAGAAATACATTCCTTTGTCAGCAAGTTTATTAATTGCAGTAACTTGTCTTCTTAATGATTCTTGAACATATTTTTTAAATTCCTCAGGTTTTTGAGCCATCATTTTATTTGATTCCTCATAACTTAATCCAATGGGATAATATCCTCCTGCCCAGGGATTATGCAATGAAGTTTGATCAGAGCCAAGATGAACCAAAACATTTCTTTGTTCCAGTCTTTCCCATAACTCAACAATGTTTCCCAAATAAGCAATCGAATGGGCTATTCCCTTTTTGCAATAATCAAGTGCTGCATCAATGGCTTTATCAACATCAGTAATAACTTCATCAACCCAACCTTGCTCCTGTCGTTTATAAGCAGCTTTGGGATTAACCTCAGCTGTTATACTTACCACTCCAGCAATATTGGCAGCTTTTGGTTGTGCTCCACTCATACCTCCTAAGCCTGAAGTAACAAACAACTTACCTTCAAGTCCTTCGCCCGACTTGCTTATTTTGCGGCCTGCATTTAAAACGGTAATGGTTGTTCCATGAACTATTCCTTGTGGACCAATATACATAAACGATCCGGCAGTCATCTGGCCATATTGAGTAACTCCTAATGCATTAAACCGTTCCCAATCGTCTGGTTTTGAATAATTAGGAATCATCATTCCATTGGTTACAATAACTCTAGGCGCCTCTTTATGCGACGGGAATAAACCCATTGGATGACCTGAATACAATACCAACGTTTGTTCATCGGTCATTTCGGCGAGGTATTTCATTGTAAGGAGATATTGCGCCCAGTTTTGAAATACAGCTCCATTTCCACCATATGTAATCAACTCATGTGGATGCTGAGCCACCGCATGATCAAGATTATTGCTTAACATCAGCATAATAGCTGCAGCATGTATCGATTTGGCAGGAAACTCATCAATTGATCGGGAATATATTTTATACTCAGGACGAAAACGGTACATATAAATACGTCCGTATTTTTCGAGTTCATCAAGGAATTCTTTAGCCAAAACTTCATGATGCTTTTTATCAAAGTATCTCAATGCATTTTTCAAGGCCAGTTTTTTCTGTTCCTTCGTAAGTATTTCCTTACGTTTGGGAGCATGGTTTATTTCTGTATCGTAAGCCTTTGGAGAAGGTAATTCGGAGGGAATACCTTGTAGAACTAGTTTCTGAAATTCTTCTCTGCTCATTATTTATTTTATTATTATTTATTTAGATATTTTATGAAGACTTCATTTTTAATCAGTTATAATGATTTATCTCAAATCTAAACCTTAAACTAATAACCATTATTTAAGATAAAAATCACTCAAATTTATTTTCAGGATTTTCATGTCAAAAATACAAATATTGTTGTTATTAATAAAAATTATAATAGTTGAAGATACATAATATATGACATTATTACCTGTTTTATAAAATAGCATGTAATTTGAGTATTGGTAATGTGTACAAAAATTTATTAAATTTGAATTCTAATTTAAAAATGAAAAAAATGAAAAAATTACTTATCACGTTGGGAGTTATTGTAGGTATTGTAATCATATTTGTTATGTGGGCAAATGGGCATTACAATAAAGCGATCAATTATCAGGAAAACGTTGACAAATCATGGGCTAACGTAGTTACCGATTACCAAAGGAGAGCAGATTTGGTTCCACAGCTTGTTGAAACTGTAAAAGGAGCTGCCGAAAATGAAAGAGGTATATTAACTGCTGTAACTAATGCCAGAGCGGGTATTAGTAATGCCAAAACACCTAAAGATCTTGAATTGATGGGAAAAGAAATAAATTCAGCTATTAACTTAGCTTTCGAAGCATATCCTCAAATTAGATCAACTGAGAATTTTAGTAAACTGCAAGATCAACTTGAAGGTACTGAAAACAGAATTTCTGTTTCTAGAAAAGATTATAATGACGCTGTTCAAAAATACAACCGTCATATACGTGGATTCTTCAGAAAATTTGCAATAGGTATCTTTGCTGATGAGGATGAATTTCCTAAAAAAGAAATGTTTCAGGCTGTAACAGAGAATGTTGAACAAGCCCCAAAAGTAGAGTTTTAAAAATGAAACCATCTGAATTTTTTAACGAAACACAAAAGCAGCAAATAACACAAGCTGTTAAAGATGCAGAAAAGAATACATCTGGAGAGATTCGGGTTCATATCGAATCAGATTGTCCTGGTGATGTATTAGATAGAGCGGCGTTTATGTTTGCCCAGCTTGATATACATAAAACAAAACTTCGTAATGGAGTTTTGTTTTACCTTTCTGTAAACGACAGGAAATTTGCCATACTTGGTGATGCCGGGATAAATGCAGTTACTCCAGAAAACTTCTGGGACGAAATTAAAGAAATTGTATTAACAAACTTTAAAAAAGGTGAGTTTGCATCCGGATTAAGTACAGGAATAAAAATGGCAGGTGATGCGCTAAAAAAGCACTTTCCATATAATGCAAATGATATTAATGAACTATCCGATGAAATTTCATTCGGTAAAAAATAATCAACATGTATAGATTAGCTAAAATATTTTTCATCGGTATCCTTTCGTTAGTAAATGTTTCTGCATTTTCACAGGATTTTCCTCAAAAGCCTTATCCCCCAAGAATTGTAAATGACTTTGTTGGATTTTTAAGTAACCAGGAACAACAAGCTTTAGAAAACAAGCTGGTTCAGTTTAGTAATGAAAGTTCAACACAGATTTCTATTGTTATTGTTCCTACCTTAAATGGTTACGATAAATCACAATACGCAATCGAACTTGGCAGAAAATGGGGTATTGGGCAAAAGGAAAAGAATAATGGTATTCTAATATTGGTAAAACCAAAGACAAGTACTGAAAAAGGAGAAGTTTTTATCGCTACAGGATATGGACTAGAAGGTGCAGTGCCAGATGGGATAACATCAGATATAGTAAGAAACGATATATTACCTTATTTCAGGCAAGGACAAAATTACCAAGGATTAGATAATGCAGTAAATACTATTATGAGCCTTACAAAAGGTGAATTTACTGCTGATGAATACCAAAAGAAGACACAGAATGGCAAACCCTTTGCAATAGCAATTATTTTTGTTATAATTATTGTAGTTTCAATTATAAGCCGATTTCGTCAGGCACGCCATTATGCCATTGGTCATAACCTACCATTTTGGATAGCAATGGGAATGCTTGCCAACCAAAGCAAGAGCAGTGGAGGTGGCTTTGGAAGCTTTTCGTCAGGATCAGGAGGATTTGGAGGTTTCGGTGGTGGAAGTTTTGGTGGTGGAGGAGCTGGTGGTAGCTGGTAAAATAAGATTTAGGTTACAAGATACAAGTTTAAAGTTAAAGGTTCAAAGTTCTTTATTTGAACCTTATTTTTTTTTAGAAAAAGAAAGTTCCGCGTTTTTAAGTATTTACTTTAAACCCGGAACTTTTAACTTGTAACAACTTGTTTATTTAAATTCAGCTTCCATATCAGGATCAACAAGAATACGGCCACAGTATTCGCAAACAATAATTTTCTTACGAGAGCGAACATCTAATTGGCGTTGAGGTGGAATTTTATTAAAACAACCTCCACAAGCATCTCGCTGAACGGTAACAACTGCTAAACCATTACGGGCATTACCTCTGATTTTTTTGTAGGCATTACCTAATCGTTCTTCTACAAGAGCAAGAATTTTTTCAGATTTGTTGATCAACGCTTCTTCTTCCTTCTTGGTTTCATTGGTAATTGAATTCAGTTCGTTCCTTTTATTATCAATATCAGCAGAACGTTCGCTTAGTATTTCCTTTGATTCATTAATTACTAATTGTTTCTCTTTAATTTTCACAGAGAACTCCTTCATTCTCTTTTCACACAATTCAATTTCAAGATTTTGAAACTCAATTTCTTTCGATAATGAATCAAACTCGCGGTTATTACGAACATTATTCTGTTGTTCAGTATATTTTTTTATTAAAGACTGAGATTCTTTTATTTCATTTTTCTTTGTATTAATAGAATCTTCGAGCTTAACAACGTCTTCTTCGAAATTTTGAATACGTGTTTGTAATCCGGCTATTTCGTCTTCTAAATCTTGAACTTCTAGAGGAAGTTCGCCACGTAGTCGTTTAATATCATCGATTTTTGAATCAACAGTTTGTAATTCGTATAATGCTTTTAATTTCTCCTCAACAGTAAGATCAGCGGGTTCAGCTGCTTTAACCTTTTCTTTAGCCATATTTATAAATAATTAATCGGATTTGTATTTACTTCTGTAAAATGAACTGCAAATTTAGGGAATTTTTTTATAAGTAATTCATAAATTAATTCTTTTGTAAATTGTTCTGACTCAAAATGTCCTATATCAGCAATCAAAATCTCATTTTCAGCATCAAAAAACTGATGGTACTTAAAATCAGAAGATACAAAAACATCTGCTTTTTGACTCATTGCCTTTTGTAACAAAAAACTTCCACTTCCACCACAAACAGCCACTTTCTTAATTGGCTTATTTAATAGCTTTGTATATCTGATACCGTTTGCATGAAATGTGTTTTTCAATTTCATCAGAAAATCAGTTTCAGGTATTTCTTTCTTTAAATCGCCAATAATACCTGATCCAGCAATTGAAAAATCGTTTTCGATAGGATAAATATCATATGCTACTTCTTCGTATGGATGAGATTCGATAAGCGATTTTATTACATTTTTCAGCAAATGTCGGGGCAAGATAACTTCCACTCTTGTTTCATCTTCGTAATGCAATTCGCCTTTTTTACCAACAAAAGGATCGGTTCCTTCTCCTGCTCTAAATGAACCTTTACCCTGTACATTATAACTGCACATATCATATTTGCCAATTTGTCCGGCACCGGATTCGAAAACAGCTTTTCTTGTCGTTTCAGCATGTTCAACTGGAACAAAATAAACAAGTTTGATTAAATGATTAGTTTTTGAATCAAGTATTTTTGTATTCTGCAATTCAAGTTTTTCAGCAATTTTGCTACTAACTCCACCAAATACGCTGTCAATATTTGTATGAATAGCATATATTGCAATATCGTTTTTAATTGCTTTAATGATTGTACGCTCGATATAATTTTTTCCATTCAGCTTTTTAATCGCAGAAAAAATAATTGGATGATGAGCTATAATAAGATTTGCTCCTTTCTTTTTTGCTTCTTCAATTACTTCTTCAATACAATCGATTGTAATTAAAATACCTTTAACTTCTGTTTCTTGATTACCAATTATTAAACCCGAATTATCGTAATCTTCTTGCAACGATAATGGAGCAAATGATTCCAGATAAGAAGTTATTTCTTTAATTTTCATTTTGTAAGTGATAGACTGATAGATTGAAATATTAAATTTCTTCGCGAATTTCGAGCAACATGGTTTTAATTTCTTTAAGTGTTTTAACAGCTTCGAAATTATTTACAGTACTCTCTCTGTTTTCTTTAAGTTTCTTTTGAGCTCCTTTTAATGTCAAACCTAGTTCTTTAACAAGGTAGTATATTAGATGAAAATTCTCTATATCTTCGATTGTAAAAAAGCGATTTCCTTTTTTATTTTTATGTGGTTTTATTATGTCAAATTCTTTTTCCCAATATCTTATTAAAGATGCATTAACATTAAACATTTCTGCCACCTCACCAATACTATAATAGAGTTTCTCAACTTTTTTTTCTTTATAAGGCATAATTTATTGTTTTAAAATTTCTAAACCACTCAGAAATAAAACACTAATTTATAAAATATTATCTAACAAGCAAAGTTAATTTTTACTACCAAAGCAATAAAGATAACCATCACGAGAAGCTATATAAATTTTGTTTTGATAAACGATGGGCGTAGATTCAAATGAGCCACTTTTCTTATCCAATAAAATAAACTTATTATTGGAGCTATATTCATAGATTGAAATACCCCAGTATCCGGCTACTATTAATCTGTTTTGAGTAAAAATAGGTGTTGAAATAGATGGCCCGACTTTTTCTTTATAAATAAGCTTTGGTGTTGGGTATAAACTTAAACTATCTGGACCAAGAACCTTTTGTAAAGTATCAATGCTATTATGATCCACAACATATAAGTAACCATCAATACCAACAAAAGCAGCAAGATGTGTACTATCTTTATTGATGTAACTATCGTTTATACCAATAGAGCCAATAATACCACCTTCCCAACCATTAAAATCTTTATTTTCAACAGGGAAATACCATTCGACGGCTTCTTTAGGTACTTTTGCTGGATTTAACTTGAAAGCTCCACCTTTTCCTTTAATATATTGTCTCTCCACAGAAACCAAAACACAGCTATCACATGTAATTACTGCCGATCCATCTATATCAGAACCAATAAAAAAATCCCAGTCAAGTGTTCGTGATTTTAAATTATAACCCCACACATGACCGGCCCCTGATGCTACATAAATTCTATCACCCAGAATCGCAGGTGATGATTCAGTTACAATATTATTTTTATGGGAGTATACATCATTTGCATTGTAAAGTTTATGCTCCTCAAAAATTTTTGGTTGCAGCATTCCATTAATTGTATCTGCATTCATATAATCAGGATCAAAAACTGTAAAAATAGAATTTTCGAAACCTATATAAGCAGTATCATTTAAAATAAGGGCTGATCCATCTACATCACGGCTGTAACTGCTGGTCCATTTCTGATCAAAACGCCACAATTCTTTGCCCGTAAAATATGAAATTGCCCTGTAACTTGGAATATGTTTTGAATCAAGAAAATTGCCAACTCCTAGTCGACTACCTTGTAAAATAACTAACGAGTTCTCAGCAGTATCAGGGGTTTCGTTTACCCAAATTGTTCCAGTTCCTTTAATTACATCATCAAACTTATACTGCCATACCAGCTTACCTGTTTCTGCTTCAATCTTTTTAAGGTGATGATCATATGCACCCTGAATTAAAAACAACTCGCCCTTTTCACAAACAAGCAATGGTTGGCCTGTCCATCCGGCACCTGACCAAATTTTTTTACCCAATCGACGAGAAATAACTGTCTCACCAGTACCCAAATGATGCTTCCAGATTAATCCAAGAGTATCAGGTGCATCAGAACCGTAATAATTTCGTTGCCAGTTTCCTAAAAAGGTTGTAATTATTGGATAAGTAGAATCAGCAAGATGATTATTATCCTGTGCTTTTATATAGTTACAAAAAAAAATCCCCAAAATAAGGGGAATTAGAAAATATCTAGGTTTTTTAACCATTTTAGAATCAATTAATCAAATGATTGTCCACTATTTGATGAGATAAAAATTACTTTATCAAATTCTTCAGGAGTAAGATCATTAAAGTAATAATGTACTGGGTTAACCTTTGTATCACTTTTTAATACTTCGTAATGCAAATGAGGAGCTGTTGATGTACCAGATGAACCAACATAACCAATTACCTCTCCACGTTTTACTTTTTGTCCTTCTCTTGCTTTAAAACCACTCATATGAGCATAAACGGTTTTATAGCCAAATCCATGATTAACAATAATGTGTTTACCGTATCCTCGCATAGATGTTTCAACACTTTCAACAACTCCATCGCCAGTAACGTAAATCTCAGTACCTGTAGGTGCTGTAAAATCCATTCCATAATGGAATTTTCTAATTTTATAAATTGGATGAATTCTCCAGCCCCACCCAGAAGCAGTGCGGGTTAAATCTTTATTAGAGATGGGCATAATTGCAGGAATAGATGCAACCATCTCCTCTTTATTCTTTGCTAAACGGATTACTTCGTCATATGACTTTGACTGGACAACAAGTTTTCGGGAAATCTTCTCCAGTCTCTCAGTAGTATTAATAACTAATTCAGAATTATCAAATCCTTGCAAATCAACATATCTATTTGTTCCTCCAAAGCCAGCAGATCGCATCGAAGCAGGTATTGGTTCTGTTTCAAAAATAACTCTGTAAATATTATCATCACGTTTCTGAAGATCTTCCAATGTCCTATCAATCAAATCGAATTGTTTATTAAGTTCAGCATACTGAGTTATTAATTGCTGATTTTCTCGAATAAGTCCTTTTTCTTTTGGTGTATGGAAAAATGAACTAAATAGTATATTATAAATAATAGCAATAAGAACAGTAGCAAAGAAATAAGTAAGAAAACGAATAAGTTTTTGTTTAACAGATAAGGTTATTTTATCGTAGCTAAGTGACTCTCTATTAAACTTATATTTAACTTTTGCCATATTTATTAAAAAAATTACGCAACAAATATAAAGATTTTTTTTAAATCTAATCCATTGGAATTCTTCTTTCAGAAAGAGTTAAGATCATAAGATCATATTCTTCGGCGGTTATATCATTAAAATAAAAATTAATTGGATCAATAGGTTTATCATTAAACCTTACTTCATAATGCAGATGTGTACCAGTCGAACGCCCTGTGTTTCCTAATTTTCCAATAATATCACCACGCTTAACCTCCTGACCTTCGATGACAACTATGTTTTGAAGATGAGCATAAACTGTTTTATAGCCATATCCGTGATCAATAGTTATTCTATTTCCATATCCATAAAAAGAGTATCCTGCCTCTATAACTTTCCCATCACCTGTTGAAAAAATATCGGCACCCTCAGGGCCAGTAAAATCCATCCCATGGTGCATGGTTGATGTATTATTAAATGGATCACTTCGGTAACCAAAATAATCACTTATTCGATTAAAATCTTTAATTGCAACTGGTTGAATTGCCGGAATACTCGCAAGCATTTTTTCCTTATTTTTGGCATATTCAATTACTATATCAAAAGATTTTGATTGAACGTATAGCTTATTTCTTATTGCATCAGTATGTTTAAATGCATTAATAATTAACTCCGAATTTGCATATCCCTCAAAATCAATATACTTATTTACACCACCGATACCTGCCTCTCTAACGGATGGTGAAACAGGATCTAGTTCAAATATTGTACGGTATAAATGGTCATCACGATGCTGTATTTCCTGTAATTGTTTATCAAACTGCCCCAATTTATCCATCAGAATATCATATTGCATTAAATACTCTTGTTTTTCATTATAAAGCTTGGCTAGCTTTGGAGTAGTAAAATATGTCGAGGCTAAAATATTTAACAAAATAGCAGTTGAAATGGTTACTGAAAGGAAGGCAAATAACCTAAATACCTTTTGTTTTCTAACTAAACGAACTTTTCTAAAAGTAAGTGAAGTTTCATCAAAATGATACTTAACTTTAAACATATAGGCAAAAATTTATCTTAGCAAAAAATTTAAAAAAACACGATGATAGCGACAAATCTAACGTAAATAAATTAATTTTACAAATTCAATTGTAAAAACAAATTTAGAAATAAACATTTAACAAACAAGAAGTAAGTACGAATATAATAGGACTTTATGAATTCAAAAGAAATACGCAATGCATTTTTAAACTTTTATAAAAATAAGCAACATACCATTGTTCCATCAGCCCCTATGGTTATCAAAAATGATCCAACACTGATGTTTACTAATGCGGGGATGAATCAATTTAAAGATATTTTTTTAGGAAACAAATCTGCAAAAGATGTACGAGTTGCTGACTCACAGAAATGCCTAAGAGTATCAGGTAAACATAACGATTTGGAAGAAGTTGGTCATGATACATATCACCACACCATGTTTGAAATGCTAGGAAATTGGTCCTTTGGAAACTACTTTAAAAAAGAGGCCATTGAATGGGCTTTTGAATTGCTAATTAAAGAACTTGGGATAGATATTAACCGCGTTTATGCTACTGTTTTTGAAGGAAGCAAGGATGATAATCTTGATCTTGATAACGAAGCATTAGAATATTGGAAAAAATATTTACCTGAAAGCAGAATCCTTTATGGATCGAAAAAGGATAATTTCTGGGAAATGGGTGATACAGGACCTTGTGGCCCTTGTTCTGAAATCCATGTCGACTTGCGTGATGATACTGACCGTAAAAAAGTTGATGGAAAAACTCTGGTAAACAAGGACAATCCACTTGTAATAGAAGTCTGGAACCTTGTATTTATTCAATACAACAGAAAAGCAAATGGATCACTTGAGCAATTACCAGCTAAACACGTAGATACAGGAATGGGGTTCGAACGCTTATGCATGGTATTACAAGGTAAAAAATCAAATTATGATACCGATGTTTTTCAACCTATTATTCAGAAAATTGCTGAAATATCAGGTATTATATATGGTTCAGATTCAAAAGCTGATATCGCTATGCGTGTAATTGCAGACCATTTGCGAGCTATTAGTTTTTCGATCGCCGATGGCCAGTTACCATCAAATAATAAAGCAGGCTATGTTATCCGAAGAATCTTACGCCGTGCGGTCCGTTATGGTTATACTTTTCTTAGTTTTAAAGAACCGGCGATTAATAAACTTGTATCTGTACTTGTTGAAAATATGGGTGATGCATATCCCGAACTTAAAGCCCAGCAATCACTTATAGAAAAAGTTATTACCGAAGAAGAACAATCCTTTTTGCACACCCTAGAAACTGGGATCAAATTACTGGATCAGATATTAGAAAAAACATCTACTCAAAAAAATAAAGTAATTGATGGAAAAATTGCTTTCGAACTTTACGATACATATGGATTTCCACTTGATTTGACCGAACTAATTTTAAAGGAAAAAGGATTTACAGTAAACAGGGAAGAGTTCCAACTAGCTATGGACGCACAAAAAGATCGTTCGCGTTCGGCTACTGCAATTACAACAGATGATTGGGTTGAATTAATTAATACTAAAGATGAAAAATTTGTTGGTTATTCAAACCTTGAATATAAGATAAAAATTACAAGATATAGGAAAATAAAATCCAAAGACAAAGAATTGTATCAATTGGTATTTGATACTACTCCATTTTATGCCGAATCGGGTGGTCAGGTCGGAGATACTGGCTTTATTATTTCGGGAGATGAAAAAGTATCAATTATAGATACTAAAAAAGAAAATAACCTTATTATTCATATAGCTGCAAAAATGCCAAAAGATCCTTCAGTTGAATTTACGGCTATTGTAAACAAAAACAATAGGCAAAATACTGAAAGCAATCATAGTGCAACACATTTACTTCATTATGCATTACGCAAAGTATTGGGTAAACATATTGAGCAAAAAGGATCACTTGTTCATCCTGATTACCTGCGATTCGACTTTTCACATTTTCAGAAAGTAACATCCGAAGAAATAGAGAAAGTTGAAGCTATTGTAAATGAACTTATCAGAAAAAATATTAATCTTGAGGAGATGCAAGAAGTACCTATAATAAAGGCTACTGAAATGGGTGCTATGGCTCTTTTTGGAGAAAAATATGGTGATCATGTTAGGGTAATTAAGTTTGATGAATCAGTTGAACTTTGCGGAGGAACGCATGTTCATTCCACTGGACAAATAGGATATTTTAAGATCTTATCTGAAGGAGCAATTTCTGCAGGTGTACGAAGAATAGAAGCTATCACATCAGAAAAAGCCGAAGGGTATATTCGTCAGAATCTTAAAGAATTGGAAGAAATCAAAATACTTTTCAATAACTCAAAAAATCTTAAACAAAGTGTTGAAAATCTTTTGGATGAAAATTCCAAGCTGGTGAAGCAAATTGAAGAATTTTATAAAGAAAAAGCAAAACAAATTAAATCGGAGTTAACCACCCAAGTCGAAAAAATTGGTGATATTCATTTTATTGGCAGTATTGTGCAGCTTGATTCACCAGCAGCAATAAAAGATTTATCGTTTCAATTAAAAAATGAGATTGAAAACTTGGTATTAGTTTTAGGTGTCGAGGTGGATGGGAAAGCAAATATTTCATTAATGATTTCGGACAACCTTGTGAAAGACAAAAAGCTAAATGCAGGACAAATTATTAGAGATATTGCAAAAGAAATTGATGGAGGTGGTGGAGGACAACCCTTTTATGCCACGGCTGGGGGAAAAAACAAGGAAGGATTACCTAAAGCAATAGAAAGAGTTAAGCAAATAATCAAATCATAATACTATTAAAGTCCGGTTAATCCGGACTTCTTTTTTGCCTGAAAAAGATAAATCTTAAATACCATCTTCTTTTTTCATTAATTTGATATTCTGAAAGTTACATTTTTAATTATTAACATACACATATATGGAAATAAATTAATTTGTATATTTAACGCCGTTAAACCAAGTCTTACAAATTATGGAAATAACAAGAACTTTTGATCTTCTTGAGCGCTACAAAGAATTGTACCCGATGGAGGATGCTCTTGCAGGAAAACAAGACGGAGTTTGGGTTAAATATAGTTCGCAGGATTATATTAACTATGCAAACTATGTTAGTTGCGGTTTACTATCACTCGGTTATATAAAAGGCGATAAAATAGCAACAATTCTAAATAGCCGTCCTGAATGGAACTTTATTGATATGGGCCTTTCTCAGATTGGTATTGTGCACGTTCCTATTTATCCAACGATAGGAACAGAGGAATATGATTATATTTTAAAACATTCTGAAGTTAAAGCAGTATTTATTGGTAATAAATTAATCTGGAACAAGGTTAAACCAATAGCAAGTAATATCAATTCAATAAAATCGATATATGCACTTGCCGAAATTGAAGATCTTACTTCGTGGAATGAGGTTATTGATGCAGGTAAAGAAAATTATGAAAAATTAATTGGCCAAGTAGAATCGATTAAGGTCGGGATTTCGAAAGACGAAATGATGTCTATTATTTACACATCTGGTACTACAGGAAATCCAAAAGGTGTAATGCTTTCGCATAATAATATTGTTACCAATTTTATAAGCACCTCAAAAGCTCATGTTTTGGGATACGGCCACCGAACATTGAGCTTTTTACCCTTGTGTCATATATATGAGCGAATGATGAATTACCATTTTCAGTATAAAGGAATTGCTATTTATTATGCCGAAAGTCTTGGTACCATAACGGCTGATATTAAAGATGTAAAACCTCACATTTTTAATACTGTACCACGATTACTCGAAAAAATCTATGATGGCATAATTGGAAAAGGAAAAAACTTACCCTATTTAAAAAAACAGATATTTTTCTGGGCAGTAAATCTCGGATTGCGATTCCAGCTAAACAGCAAATACAGGTTTTTCTATAACTTAAAACTTAAGATTGCCCGTAAACTTATTTTTAGTAAGTGGAAAGAAGCTTTAGGAGTTGACGATTTAATTATTACATCTGGTGGAGCCGCACTTCAGGAAAGATTGGCCCGCATTTTTTGGGCTGCTGGAATAGATGTTATCGAAGGATATGGTTTGACAGAAACCTCACCCGTAATTTCAGTAAATTCTCACACACCATTAATCTGCAAATTCGGAACGGTTGGCAAGATACTTGAAAATGTTCAGGTAAAAATTGATGATGATGGTGAGATTTTAAGTAAAGGACCTAACTTAATGCTTGGTTATTACAAAGAACCAGAACTCACCAGGGAGGTTATCGATTCAGATGGTTGGTTCCATACCGGAGATATAGGAAATATAGACAATGAAGGATTTCTTAAAATAACCGACCGTAAAAAAGAGATGTTTAAAACATCGGCTGGCAAATATATTGCGCCTCAGGTTATTGAAAATAAATTAAAAGAATCATTTTTTATTGAGCAGTTGATGGTTATTGGCGAGAATGAAAAATTTGCCAGCGCCTTAATTTCTCCTAATTTTCCATTTCTTCACGATTGGTGCTCAATTCATAAAATTCAATTCCGCGATAATTGTGATTTGATTCGACTACCTGAAGTTAATGCCCGTTTTCAGAAAGAAGTTAATAAATACAACAGTGTTCTTGGAGAACATGAAAAGATAAAACGATTTAGGCTTGTATGTGAAGAATGGAATGCACAATCAGGCGAATTATCGCCAACTCAAAAACTAAAAAGAAATGTTGTTTATGAAAAGTATAAAGATATTATTGCTGAAATATATCAACATGAGAAAAAACAACAAAATGGTGGAATTATTAACGGTATAAAAAACGGAATAAAGAGTGGAATAGATACGATAATTAAAAATGTCCCTAAAATTTAGGGACATTTTTTTAAATATTTTTCTTTAAACCGATCTTTTCCCTTAACAGATACAACCCAATAAATGTAAATAACCCATTTACAATCAATAACTCAAATCCAAATTTATATCCAAATAGCCATTCTACGGAGTATCTACTTAATATTATACACAAAATAGGTGATATTATGGCTACAAGAGGAATAAATTTATCTTTAACCTTAAACTTCGTAAATAATCCAAAGCTATAAAAACCAAGTAATGGTCCATAGGTATAACCAGCAATTGTAAATAACTTATCAATTACTGCTTTATCATTTATTGCATGAAAAAACAGAATAAATCCTAATAATAAAAAAGCAAATAATATATGAACGATATATCTTATTCTTGTTTTCTTTTGTTCGCTCCAACGGTCTCTTTTTTTAATATTTAAGAAATCTATGCAGAAAGATGTTGTTAAAGCTGTTAAAGCCCCGTCAGCACTAGGATAGGCAGCTGAAATTAATCCTATTAAAAATACCAATCCAGCTAATGGATTTAAGTATTTTATGGCAATTATTGGGAACAAATCGTCGGTTGATCCTTGCATTGTAATTCCTTTTGTATTTGCAAAAATCACTAATACAACTCCTAAAACAAGAAACATGAAATTGACAAATATCAAACTAAAACTAAACGAAAACATATTTTTTTGAGCATCTTTTAAATTTCTACAACTTAAATTTTTCTGCATCATTTCTTGATCCAACCCGGTCATAACTATTGAAATAAAAATCCCGCTAAAAAACTGTTTTAAGAAAAACCGTTTATCGTGCCAATCGGTAATCAGCATTTTAGAATAACCGCTATCTTCTACTTGCTTTATTAATCCTCCAAAAGAAAGGTTTAATTCTTTTAAAATAAAGACTATTGATAAAACAACTGCTAAAAGCATGAATGTTGTTTGCAGTATATCTGTCCAGATTATTGTTTTTATTCCACCCTGAAAAGTATAAAGTATAATCAACACAATAAAAACCAAAACTGTAATCCAGAAAGGAATACCCCAGGCATCAAAAACAAATATTTGTAAAACATTAACAACCAAAAACATTCTTAGCGAAGCGCCAATAGTTCTAGATAATAAAAAGAAAAATGCACCTGTTTTATAAGTCCAAAAACCAAAGCGTTGCTCTAAATAGGTATAAATTGAAGTAAGATTTAATCGATAATATAGAGGTAATAATACAGTTGCAATAATCATATAACCAATTAAATAGCCAAATACAACGATCATATACGAAAACTGAGTGTCTTTTACCCATCCCGGAACTGACATGAATGTAACTCCTGAAAGTGAAGCTCCAATCATTCCATATGCAACAACAAACCATGGAGAAGTTTTATTTCCAATAAAAAATCCTTCGTTGTTCGTTTTTCGGGCAGTAATCCATGTGACTATAAAAAGAAGAGCAGTATATCCTAAAAAGGTGTAAAAAATAAGTTGCGGTGTCATATGCTTAAAATGTACTTTTTAAAAAATAACATACAAGAATACTAAAAACAATTCTAATTAAAAAAATTGCGAATAGTGGTAATTGGTATTATTTTTGGAAAGATTATTTAGAATAGATATGATGATGCAAAACTTTACCTCCAAACTACTTGAAAAAGCAGTGGATGAATTCGCTAAACTACCTGGAATAGGCAGAAAAACAGCCTTACGATTAGTTTTACATTTGCTAAATCAGGACATTGAGGATGTAGATCAATTTGGGGAGACAATTATTAAGCTTCGACATGAAATAAAACACTGTAATAGCTGCAACACAATCTCTGACACTGAATTATGTTCGATATGTAATAACCATAACAGAGACCATTCTCTTGTTTGCGTTGTCGAAAATGCCAGAGATGTAATGTCGGTCGAAAACACCCAACAATTTAATGGAGTATATCATGTGTTGGGAGGAATTATATCTCCAATGGATGGAATAGGACCTAATGATTTAAAAATAGACACCCTTCAAAATAAGATAGCCAATGGAGAAGTAAAAGAAATAATACTTGCATTAAGCACCACAATGGAAGGTGATACAACAAATTTTTATTTATTTAAGAAATTTAAAAATTACCCTGTAAAAATTACAACTATTGCCCGAGGAGTTGCAATAGGTGATGAATTAGAATATGCCGATGAAATAACCTTGGGCAGATCGATCATAAACCGTACTCTTTTTGAATCTTCTATTTAAATTGTAAGATTTGAAAAATATTTGTTATTTTCACAGAAATAATATTGCACATATTAACCGGGATTAAAATGAAACATATATTATTGATATTATCACTCTTTATTTCAATAAATATAAGTCTTTTTGCTCAGCACCAGCAGAATATAGAATCGCTTGTTGAACTCGGTAACGACTTAATCAAGCTTAACGATTATAAGGGAGCTCTTGAAAAATTTAATGAAGCATTGGTTATGTTGCCAAGTTATACTTCTGCAATAAACGGAAAAGCTACTGTTTTAGTTTTAATGGAAGATTACAAGTCCGCCTTCAAAATAATTGAAGAAGGGATAAAAAATAATCCCGATTATGCAGCTTATTATCTTACCAGGGGGAAAATAAATATTTTTAAAGAAAAATTCGAAGATGCTATCGAAGATTTTGACTTAGCATTGGATTTAAATAAAACAGCTTCTAACAAAGAACTCGAAAATAACGCTTATGTTAATAGAGGAGCAGCTTATCAGAAATTATTTGAAAACGACAAAGCTCTTGCAGATTATTCTAAAGCAATAGAACTAAATCCTGAAAACCCAAATGTTTATATGTATAGAGGCTTTTTATACTATCAAAATGCCGATTATACAACCTCAATTAATGATTTTAACACAGTAATCGAAATTGATGAGGAGAATCCATATGCTTATTATAACAGGGGGATGGCTTATATTAAATTAAACGACAACGACAAAGCTTGTCAGGATTTCCATAAATCATGCCAATTAGGAAATACAAATGCCTGCAAAATGATTGTAACAAGATGTATGAATAAAAAGAAATAGAAATACAAACGTTACTTTCAAATAATCCGATTAAATAATCATTATATCCAACACAATCAGTCCACTTGTCTGCGCAGTATCTCACGCACTTTACGAACCACTATATCGTTTTCAATTGGTTTTGTTAAGTAATCACAAGCTCCTTTTTCCAATGCATTTTTTATGCTCCATGAATCGGTTTTGGCAGATACAACTATTACTGGAGTATTGGTATTTATATCGAGTGTTTTTAAAAAATCAAGAAACTGAAAGCCATCCATATCTGGCATCATAATATCGAGGATAATTAGATGATATTCGTTTTGTTTTACAAGGGCTACTGCTTTTTTGGGGTGATCAGCGACAGTAACATCGTAATTCTTATCAATTAGTATACTTTGAATCAGAAACAAGTGGATTGAATTATCATCAACCACTAAAATCTTTTTCCTTGCATTCATACATTTATTTTGTTTTGTGAATACCAAAATAAAACCAACGCAAAGTAAAACAATATTTAAATATAAAAAAATGTGCAGAAGCCACGTTAAAAATTAATCAACCTGACAATATGGAATAAAGCTATCTTCATGCTGGTATCCAAAAACTCACTTGTCGATTTTGTTATATAACAGGTTATTTAATTTGGTTTTCCGATTATCAATTTGCAACTTCGCAATAACTTCGTATCTTATTTTGGAAAATAAAAATTTAAAACAATTTGGAGGATAAATCATGATCAAAGACCTTGAACAAATCTATTCGGTTTCTATAAAAAGCATGAAGAAGTCGGCAATACGGGAGCTTCTAAAATTAACCCAAAAACCCGAAATAATTTCATTTGCAGGCGGATTACCTGCACCCGATACTTTCCCAATTGAACAACTTAAAGAAATAACAACTGAGATACTTGACACAGATGGTGCTGCAGCTTTACAATATGGAGCAACTGAGGGTGTTACAGAGTTGCGCCAGATTTTAGTTGATCGTTATAAAAAACAGGGATTAAATATCGAACTTAAAAACCTTACAATAACTACTTCATCGCAGCAAGGACTCGACTTATTAGCAAAGGTTTTTATTAACCGTGGCGATAAAGTTATCGTTGGCTTACCATCCTATCTTGGTGGTTTGGGCGCTTTTAATTCATATGGTTCTGATCTTATTGGAATAACCTTAGATGATAAAGGTATGCGCTCTGATTTACTTGAGAAAAAACTTGAAGAACTCAGATTACAAGGAACAAAACCAAAATTTATTTATGTGATACCCGATTTTCAAAATCCTGCTGGTATTACAATGCCAAAATCGCGCAGATTAGAGATTATTGCATTGGCAAAAAAATATGATGTACTTCTTGTCGAAGACAGTCCATACCGTGAAGTACGTTTCGATGGTGAGCCTCAACCTACCCTTTTCGAACTCGATAATTCCGGTCAGGTTATTTTATTGGGTACATTTTCTAAAATATTTGTTCCCGGATTCCGCATCGGTTGGGTTATTGCCGATGAACGTATTGTAGACAAGTTTGTAACTGCAAAACAATCGACAGACCTTTGTACACCTACTTTAAACCAGAAAATTGCTTATAAATATATTCAGAAGGGATATTTCGATCAAAACTTAAAAAAAACTATTGCATCATACCGAGAAAAAAGGGACAACATGCTAAAAGCATTTCGTGAATATATGCCCGAAGGTGTTACCTGGATTGAACCTGAAGGTGGTTTATTCCTGTTCCTGAAATTACCAGAACACATGGATGCCGAAAAACTTTTTAATAAGGCACTTGAGAATAACGTGGCATTCGTGTTAGGTAGTGTATTCCATTGTGATGGTAGTGGAAAAAATACCATGCGTATTAACTTCTCATATATGTCGAAGGACAAAACTACCGAAGGCGTTAAGCGACTAGCAAAAGCGATTAAAGAAGAAATGGGAATAGCATAATAATAACCAAAGGGCTGCAAAACAGCCCTTTTTTATTTTTCCTTTTTTAAAAAATTTAATACCCTATTACTTTTTTTGTTTTATATCCTTTTTATAATAATCCTTTACAATTTTTCCAAAAAGCTTCTCCTTTTTTCGTTTTTCGGCAATGGTCGATTCGAAATGTGCTTTCTCCCGTTCCATTTTCATGTAGTTTTCATATGAGGATTTGTCAATTGTACCATTCTTAACAGCCTCGACTACTGCACAACCAGTTTCATTAATATGTGTGCAATCAGTAAATTTGCATTTTTGAGAAAACTCAACAATTTTGTCAAAGGTTATTTCTAAACCACTTGTTGAATCGGCAATACCAACTTCTTTCATCCCAGGATTATCAATAAGTATCCCGCCATTTTCCAAAATAATTAATTCTCTGTGACTGGTAATATGTCTTCCTTTATTTGTGCTCTGACTAATTGAATCGGTTCGCATTATGGCTTGGCCAGAAAGGTTATTTATTAAGGTTGATTTTCCCACCCCCGAAGAACCAAGCATACAATAGGTTTTACCTTTTTTAATTATTGTTTTTAAATCGCTAATTCCATCTTGTGTTTCGTTACTTATTGCAAATACTGGAATATTATTAATCCTGGTTTTTAGATGCTCTATAATCGCAGAAAGCTGGTCCTTGGTAATTAAATCGGTTTTACTAAGAATGATTATAGGGCTAACCTTTGATGAATTACAAATGGTAAGATATCTTTCAAGCCTATTAACATTAAAATCCCGATCAATCGCTTGAACTAAAAAAGCATAATTGATGTTTGTCGCTATTATCTGAATCTCTCCAAAATTCCCAACTGACTGTCTTTTAATAATTGAGAACCGTGGCAGAATTTTATGAATAATAGCAAAATCGGATTCGTAGGTTGTAAGAGCAACCCAATCACCAACTGCTGGAAAATCTTCGCGGGTTTTTGCAGTAAAGCGCATATTTCCGGTTATTTCGGCTTCAAATTCACCCTGAGCTGTTTTAACAATATAACGTTCCTTATGCTCTGCAATAACTCTACCTATTTCAAAGTCATTGAGGCCATTATCCAACCTAAGTTTTTCCAGATCGTTGGTATAGCCAATATCTTCTAATTTCATTTTATCTACTATTGCCAATTCTACTAAAATAATTAAGTTTAAAAATAGTAAAAACTTACCAACTGACAAGCAGGTTGTTAGGAAATCACTTTTCACTTACCTAATTTAAATTACATGTTTGCAACAAATCAAAGGAAAGACAGATTATTTATTTTTTGAGAACCTAAATAAAGAAGAAATTAAAGCCAATAGTTTGGATGAAGAAAATGTGTGAATTATGTAATGTTTTTCTAAAATGATGTAACGTCTTCTCTAATTAACATACTCATCTTTATATAAGAATTATTAAATCATTTAACAACCGAATGTATTCATTTATAAAGTATTATATAAGGATAAATAAATAATAAATTATTATTAGATGGAAACTCGAAAAAAAAAGAGGATAAATATGCCAGAATTTAGATCACCCTTTATAGGGCCAGCAAAAGACAGGAAGCTAACGGATACAGAACTTATTAGAGCAATACGTTTTATGGTAGCCGCAGAGTATGAAGCAACTCAGTTATATATGCAGCTTGCCAAATCAACCGAAAACAAACTCGCCATAAAAATTCTTAAAGATAAAGCCGATCAAGAGCGTATGAATGTAGGGGCGTTTTTGGGTTTGCTCTACGAAGTTGCCCCTGATGAGGATATGTTGTATGCGGAAGGAGTAAAAGAAGTTGAAGTAGAAATAAAAAAGATGAAGCAAAGCTTGCCAAAGAAAACAATAAGCACGAAATTATTTTTGCGATGAATCAATTTACAGTAAAAATATAGTCAATTCAGCAGCTCACTCATGATGTGCTACAAATTGT
>JFJP01038552.1_pt1 | contig 24522 bp, 25 predicted proteins | sample 431651 | NCBI WGS metagenome assembly JFJP01 (sample SAMN02602958, study PRJNA72255) | Microbial mat metagenome, whole genome shotgun sequencing project. | biome: fresh water; feature: sink hole; material: water; isolation source: purple microbial (photo- and chemosynthetic) mats found in...
GAGATAATAAATGCGAATGATAAAGTCATTGAGAAGGCTCTCAAAATAATTTCTGATAAAAAGGAATATGAAAAAATCCTGGGGAAATTGTGATACAGGGTAATAATCAAAATATGAATCTTATAGCAAAAACCCTTTATGGACTGGAGGGAGTTTTGTCGGATGAGTTAGTTGCACTTGGTGCCTCTGATGTGCAGCAGCTGAACAGGGCTGTTAAATTCAAAGGTGATAAAAAGCTTCTATATACAATAAACTACTGTTCACGTACTGCTTTATCTGTACTTATGCCTGTTGCTGATTTCAGGGTAAAGACGAAAGATGATCTTTATAAGGGAGGAATGAAGATTGAGTGGGAAAGGTATATGGATGAAAACTCTACATTCTCAATTGTTCCGGTTGTAAATTCTCCTCTTTTCGTTCATACCGGATATGCCGGTCTGATACTTAAAGATGCAAATTAATCTTCATATAAGCAACGAGCAGGTAACTGTGTCGCTTGATTCATCAGTTAATCCGTTGTTTAAAAGGGGATACAGGCAGGAGCAGGCGGTTGCCCCTTTGAATGAGGTGCTTGCTGCCGGTATTCTGTTGCTGTCGGGATGGAATGCATCTGCAACATTAATCGATCCTATGTGCGGGTCCGGAACAATTTCTGTTGAGGCAGGTATGCAGGCATGCAACATTCCGGCAGGTAAGTTCAGAAAATTCTGGGGATTTCAGAGATGGAAGGATTTTGATTCTGTTATGTTTGATGAAATAAGGAAGGAATTTGACAGCCATATAAGCGTTTCGAAAGTAAAAATATTTGCAAGTGATATTTTCGAAGATGCGGTACTTCAGACAAGATCAAATCTCGAGAGGGCAGGCTTGTCGGGCATAGTTACAGTGGAAAGAGCTGATTTCAGGGATAAGAAGGCAACCGGTGAGGGAGATTTTGTCTTTCTGAATCCACCTTACGGGGAGAGGATTCAGCCTGAGGAAATAGATGAACTTTATGGCATGATCGGAACAACTCTGAAGCATAATTTCTCCGGAACAACTGCCTGGCTTATTACCTCAAACAGGGATTCGCTTAAGAGAGTCGGGCTGAAACCGAAGAAAAAGATGACTCTTTTCAATGGCGCACTTGAATGCACCTTGCTTAAATATGAGATGTATCAGGGTTCAAAGAAAACAGAACCGCATTAAGGTCACCATAAATAGCCTGTTTATCAAAGAAAATTGTTGGGTTGATCAAAAATCACGGCAATTTTAAAAATTCCTGAATCGTGGTTGCATATTTTTGGTAACTTCATATTTTTATTATATTTGTTATTGGAATTACTTGACCTCATCTAAAAGGAAGCTTACATGAGCTTTAATATAGAGAATTACTTTAAAGACCAGTCCAATGTTGATAATATCCTTTTTTATAAGGGTAATGTCGATTCGGATGTAATAAATCACGTTCTTGACACGGTTGAGGATAAGATGGTAGAGGTTAATGAACAGCCTAAACTCAGGAAGAAAGTTTATAATGTCCTGGTTGAAAGCCTTCAGAATCTTTATCATCATGTTGATCGCGTGCCCGGTGATTTTGAGGATCAAGCCTCTGAAAGGTATGGTCTGCTTGTGATTAAGAAAGTTGATAGCGGATACAGAATAATTACAGGAAACTTTGTGCAGGCTGAGAATATTGAAAAGCTTGAAGAGAAAATTAAACGAATTAACAGGTCGACCCACGAAGAGATAAAGGAGTTGTATAAATTTATCCTCAATCATCAGCGTATCTCTGCAAAGGGTGGCGGCGGACTTGGACTTGTGGATATAGCCAGAAAGACCGGCAATAAACTTGATTATGAATTTATAGAATACAATGATAAATTCTCTTTTTTCTACCTTAATATTTTAGTAACCGAAGAAATTTAAACAACTTTTAAACCTGACAAATATGGAACCGATCATTATCGAAGGAACCCCCAAGACTCCTACAGTTAAATTTGACTCTGCAGAAGGCGTTTTTGAAATCAAAGGACGTTCAATTCCAGAAAATTCAGTCGAATTCTACAAACCGTTGGTTGACTGGCTTGACAGCTATAAAGAGTCGCCGCTTACAAAGACTGTAGTAAATATTCGTCTGGAGTATTTTAATACAAGTTCTTCAAAATGTATCCTTGATGTTTTTAAGAAACTTGAGGCTATACATAAGGCGAAGAATGAGGTAGAAGTTAACTGGTACTATGAGGAGGATGACGAGGATATGCTTGAAGCCGGCGAAGATTATGAATCTATAATCAGGGTGCCCTTCAAAATGATAGAGATTGTTGAATAATCTTATTCATTTTTATTCTCTTATTAAGATCGGTTATTACAAAAGCTAAAGAGGCTGTCTCTTCTGAGGCAGCCTCTTGTTTTTTTTATATCACTCGTTAATCAGAGCCCTTGTGCTTTTTACCCATCATTACCTCACCCGAATCAAGCAGTTTCTTCAGAAGTCTGAAATAAAGGACCAGATACAGGACTATTGTCATCACCCACAGAATGATTACGTTGACAATAAAGGTATCAACAGGCATGCCGAAAATATTCTTGGTGGGAGAATAAAAGTGCGCTCTTACGAAATTGTTTTTTGGATCCATGAAGATTGGTTCCATTTTCTGAATCAGTTCTCCTTTATATTCGGTAATCTTTTTTGTTTCATTTTTATTAAGAACGAATTCTTCCAGAGCGATATTGGAATAATTATCTTTTAATTTAAGATAGGCAGCCTTATCCTGCTTTTCAAGCTCGCCCAATAGCGCATCTTTCTGTTTGTTGGCTTCAATGTAGATTTGAATATTGTATTTCCTTACGATGTCGATATATGATGCAACTGCAGAAGCCGTTTTAAGTGTTATTCTATCGGGTTCCAGATCATCAATATATACAAATTTATCAAGAGTATCATAAGGCTGAAGATGTGGTATCAACATCTCTTTTATAAATTCATTTTTTATTACAAGAAGATTATTGTTGAATTCATCACTTCTGGCGTCTTTTGTTAATTCACGGGTAATGTTATCAATCTTGCCTTTCATTTCAACATGCCACCAGTCCTTTTTATAGGTCGCCTTACTTTTTGCTTTATCGTATTTATAGAACTGACGTTCATATTTATTATAAATATACTGATTAACTGCCAGTGCCTCATAACCCCATCTGGCAGTAATAAACTCTCCGTAAAAAGGAATTGAAACAGGATTTGTCATTGGTATTGTAGGGTTGAGCTTTTCAAACTTAACCATAACACCACTGAGAATAATCTGAGGTATTACAAGGAAAGGTATAAGAATGTAAATTGTCACAACCGCCTTGAAACTGTCTGAAATTACCAGTCCCAGCATATTTGCTCCGGCCCAGCATGAGAAAAGAACAAGCCAGTATTCAAACCACATGCCTCTGATTCCGGTAATGCTGTTACCTATAATAACAAAAGTCAAAGCCTGAATGGCAGATATCGCAAATTGAACGAATACCTTAGATGTCAGATAGCTGTTCCAGCTCAGGTTGAGAAAGGCCTCTCTCTTAAGAATCTTTCTGTCCTTTATAATCTCTTCCGCGCTGACTGTCAGTCCCATGAAGATTGCAACAATAACTGACATGAAGATATAAACAGGAAGGTTACTGTTGTCTGCAAGAGTATAATGTGCATCTTTCACACTCTCATCAAAATACCTTATTAATACAGCCAGGAAGAAAGCCAGAATTGGGGCCTCAAGTAGTGTGATCAGAAGATATTGAGTATCAGCAACTTTTGAAAGCACATCACGCTTAACGAATACTATAAACTGCTTTAATCTGTTTGGAGTTTTAAAATTTATCTCAGGAATGGTTGTTCCACGTTCAAGCATTTCCCTTTTCTGCTCTGCTTTATAGTGATTGCTCCAGTCGGCAGGCGAGATCCTGCGCGTATCAGTAGGTGTCCCGCTTTCAGTAAAGACCTTTGTCTCAACTATATTGAAAATCTGTTCGGGGTTTACATTTCCGCAGACATAACATTCACTTTCGTTGTAATTGGCCTGTTCAATTTTTCTCTTGAAGTATTCTATAGATTCAACAGGGTTTCCATTATATATAAGGTATCCTCCTGTATCGAGAATTATAAGCTTGTCGAACATCTTGAAAATCTCAGACGAAGGCTGATGAATTACTATGAAAAGAAGTTTTCCTTTTCTGGCAAGTTCCTTAAGAAGGTCAAGAATATTTTCAGAGTCTCGTGAGGAGAGTCCAGAAGTTGGTTCGTCAAGAAACATTATTGCCGGTTCGCGGATAAGCTCAAGTGATATATTAAGCCTTTTACGCTGGCCTCCGCTTATCTTTTTGTTGAGCGGACTTCCTACCTGAATATCTCTGATCTCGTTTAATCCCAGGCTCTTAAGTGTGCTGTCAACTCGTGCAACTATTTCATCCTCAGGCAGGTTGTCAAAGCAAAGTTTTGCATTAAAGTAGAGGTTTTCAAATACTGTAAGTTCTTCAATCAGAAGGTCATCCTGCGAAACATATCCGATAAGTCCTTTTATTTTTTCTTTTTCCTTGTGGATGCTTGCACCATTTATGAGGACCTCTCCATCGAAAGGTTCATTGGTGCCATTCAGAACACTCAGAAGAGTTGATTTTCCTGCACCACTGGCTCCCATGATACCGACCATACGGCCTGATTCTTCCTTGAAGCTCATATGGTGGATTCCAACTTTTCCGTTTTTGAATCTGTATTCGAGGTTATTTACTTCATATACAACCCTCGATGCCTTGAACTCCTCTTTGAGGAATTGCATTGTTACATCCCAGTAATATATCGGAGTTATCTTATAGCCTTTTATTGAAGAGCCCTGACTGAAAGGGTAAACCTTGTCATCCTGAAGGAGCTGTCCGTTCATTGAAAGTTCACCAGACGCCGTGAATCTGACAAAGTACATGCTGACTGAAGGCACAAACAAGATCCAGATATTGCCCTTAAGTAAGTCTTTTACAACATGTTTGGCCTCCTTTGCGTCAAACTCTTTTATGCCATTAATAATCAGAAGGTTTGGTGTTGAAGGGATATTGTCAAATGAGTTAAGGACAAATTTTTCGATAAAATCATATTCTTCTGTAGTGATATTCAGTCCTTCTGCGAGTGTACTGATGAAACCAAGTTCCAGAGAACTGACTTCCTGACCACCCGATTTGCAAAATTCAAGGACCTGTATAACAACAACTATTCTCTGTTCCTGAGCAAGCTGACCCTGTTCGTTTATCTCCTTACATAGTTTTCTGATCCTTATAGCAATTGCTCCTTCACGTCTTTCAGCGCTGCTTTTTTCCAGTTTCTTTCTTGCTTCATCAAATTCTTTGTCATAAGTAGACAGATATTTCTGAACCAACTCCTGATTAAGCAAGCGCCTGAGAAATGCTTCAACAACACCTCTTCTCTCACTGTCATTGCTCTGAGGCTTCGCAATAATGGCAAACAATTGCATCAGGGTTTCCAGAATCTTCTCACTCATAATAATTCACTTTTATTTCAACGATTCGAAGGTATGAAATTAGTTATTTGGTTCAAAAAAACCTAATTAAAGTTTAATATGTATTTGCTTAATTATATGAATATATATTGTTAGTGGTCCCTGTGAGGTAAGACTATCGGGATCTATTTACGTGGCTTTTTCTTTTTTTCGACTGAGAATCCGAATTTCCCGATAAAACTTCCTGTTTCATAATATTTACCGTGCGAATAGCTTATAGGATTGGCCTCATTCAGTTTAAAAAGTCCGCTCTCCTTGTCATAATACATATCATCAGCCTGTACTGCAACAACTTCTGATATGAACATGTGATGTGATTTAACCGGGGTTAGTCCCATTTCAGCAAATTTGTTGAAGTTTTTTCCCGATTTTACCCCACACCAGTCAGTGGCGAAAGCAAGTTTTTTTGTTGTCAGGTTAATCACAAATGCACCGTTTCTTTTTATTATTTCATATGAATGACGGCCTGGTCTGACTGAGATATAGCACATTGCAGGGTCGGTACAAATGGTACCTGTCCATGAAATAGTCAGAATATTATATTCTTCCGGTGTAGAACCACAGCTTACCATTACCGCCGGCAACGGATAAATCATTGTCCCCGGTTTCCATAGTATTTTTGCCATAGATTTGAGATATTAGCTAACATTACTCTTGGTTCGGGATTGGCAAATTTCAGGATTCCATAATTACTTCTGGATGCTCTCATAACTGAAAGGAAGCAACCAAAACCTGAACTATCGATATACTCAATTCCTTTAAGATCAATAATTATTTTCGAGTTTGAGTTATCAATCACTCTAAGGATACCCTCTCTGATTTGTTCTGTAATGAGGGCATTTATACTTGTTACTGAAAAAGATACAATATCTATTTTGTCTTTCTTTTCAACAATTATCATCTATTTCCCGGTTTGCCTTGTACTTATTATATGTTCAAGCTCTTTGACAGCCTCTGTAGTTTCATCCCTGAATCTGTTTATATATGATTCATACAGATGTGTTTCCCTTCCCTCCTTTGCCTGAAGTTCAAATGTCTTCAGCATAGTGGCAAGATCATTCATTCCCATGATGGCAACTGACGATTTTGCTTTATGCGCAAGCAGGCCAAGGTTGATGTAATTGCTATCAGAAAGGAGAGATTTCATTTCGTTATATATTTCAACAGACTGATCCTTGAAAATTAGAAAAATCTCATTTATAATTTCAGTATCTCCTCCCGAAACGGAATCCAAATATTCCATATTTATGAATCTGTAATCCATAACAAAGCGGCAATTACTAATTAAACGGATGCAAAGAATTAGAAACAAATATAGTATATATTTTTATGACTATCAGCAATCAATAATTAAGTATATAAAATTAAAGCATTGTTAAATAATGTTGTTAATAATCAAGCACTTTCACTGTAGAGTAATTTCCCCCTTTCCCGTTTCCCCCAAGGGGGAAAGGCTTTGCTTTCTGCTCCTTCCCCCCGTGGGGGAAGGGGGGGAAGGGGGTATCAATAACATGAATTTATAGTTTTATTACTGATTTTCGATATTCATATATAAATCATTTATTAGGCAACTCTTATGGTTCTAATTATATGGCTCACTCTTTTTTAATTAACCGAAATAAGTGCTACTTTTATACTGATAAAACATAAAAGAAATGCGATACTTTCTGAATACACTGATTACACTTTTTCTGCTTGTATCTTTAGCAGCTGAAGCCCAGACTGATATTAAAATCCGTCGCAATGAATTCAAAGCCGGAAGCGAGGGCTTCAATGAAGCCTGGAAACAGGTAGATGAGGGTGATTCATACTTTGTTGCCGGTGGGGTATGGTACTCAAATGCCTTCGACGCATACCTGAAAGCATATTCTTACAACGGTAACAATGCAGAACTTAATTATAAACTCGGAGCGTCTGCGTTGTTATGTGACAGGAAAGCTGATGCGTCGGACTTTCTTCTTAAATCATATGAAATCAAGAATGATGTGAGTGATGATATACTTTTTCTTACAGGAAAGGCACTCATTTACTCAGGGAATTTTGAAACAGCCGCAGAAAAACTGAATGCATACCTTTCTGCACAATTCAGGAAACCTGCAGAGAATATTATAATTGCGAAAAAATTAATTGAAGAGTGTAAATCTGCGATTGTAATTACAAGGGATACACTAAGGGTTGAAATTACAAACCCCGGTCCTAGTATTAACTCCGTTGCTGATGAATATTCGGAGGTTATTTCTACTGACGGAAATACAATGTATTTTGCTTCAAGGAGGGAAATGCCAAAAGCCAAAAACCATTACTCTGATTCCAAATTTGACGAGAATATTTTTGTTACCCAGTTTTATAATGGCACATGGGGAGCCGCAGCAAGTCCGGGAAAAGATTTAACAACACCTTATTGTGAAACACCTTTATATATTGATACAGCCGGGACCAAACTGTTTATTTATGCAGGTTATTCCAATGGGGGTGATATAATGGTTTCCGAGATGAAGAAGGGGAAATGGAGGACTCCGGGTAATGTTAAATTCAATATTAACAGCAGAGGCTCAGAAACATCTTTTGCTATAACACCCTCAGGAAATGAAATATATTTCGTGTCGGATAACGGAAAAGGAAAATTTGGAGGCAAAGACATTTATTATATTAAAAAACTTTCCGAAAAGAAATGGTCAAAAAAGCAGAATGCCGGATCTTTAATAAACTCTGAATACGATGAGGAATCAGTGAGGTTCTCCAGAACCGGCGATACACTCTGGTTCAGTTCAAAAGGGCACAATACAATGGGCGGCTTTGATATTTTTTATACTGTCAGAAACAACACAGGAAGCTGGGATAGTGTAAGAAATTGCGGATACCCGATTAATACAGTCTGGGATGAGATCTTTTATCAGCCTTCATTTACTGATGATTCCCTTTTTTATTTTACATCGAACAGAAGCGGAGGGCTGGGTGGACTTGATATTCTGCAGGGAAGGATACTGCCGGCTGAACCGGTTGTCGTTGTAATCCCTCCACCCGTTATTAAGCCTGATACCATTGTTGTAAGGGATACGGTAGTAGTAATTAAAGAGGTTATTGCTGCGCCTCCGCCTCCTCCGCCTGTTGTTGTACCCGAGCCGGTTAAGGAGGATGTTCTTTTTCTGACAGGGAATATTACTGATGCAGAAACAGGAGATCCAATAATAGCTAAAGTGGATGTTGTTAATACTTCCACCAACCTTGTCATTGCAACAACGGCAAGCTCAGACATTGATGGTTCTTACAGGGTTATGCTGCCATCAAGGCGAATGTATATAATTGAAATGAGGGCGACTGGTTTTCTTTCTGAAATGAAGGCTCTTAATATTCCTGATACCTCAAAAAGAGTGATTTTCAATCTGAATGGAAAGCTTAACAAGATAAAAGTCGGCAAGAAGGTTGTCCTGAATAATATTCTTTTTGAGTCAGGGAAGGCAGTTTTAACGGCCGGATCATACTCTGAAATTGACAAATTAGTCGGTGTTCTGAATGACAGTCCTCAGATGAGGATAGAAATTTCAGGACATACAGATAAGACAGGCAGTGAGCCTCTAAATATGAAATTGTCGGAATCAAGGGCTAAGGCTGTTGTCGATTATCTTGTTGGAAAGGGGATCTCACAGACCAGACTGGAGTTTCGTGGCTACGGTTCATCGCAGGGAATTGCCGACAATGCAACTCCTGCAGGCAGGGCAAAAAACAGAAGGGTTGAATTTAAAATCCTTGAATTCTGACAATCGTCAGACTTTTATAGGAAACTCTTTGTTTACTTTGTGAACCTTTTCTAAGAATCTGGTATAAAAATTATTAATATGTGCATAATGAAAAACACTGCTTTTACCTCTTTTCATCAGGAAGCCGGTGCCAAGATGGTACCGTTCGCCGGATATAATATGCCTGTTGAATATTTTGGAATTAATGAAGAACATATTACGGTGCGTGAAAAGGTAGGTGTATTCGACGTATCGCACATGGGAGAATTCTGGGTAACAGGACCATCTGCCCTTGAATATCTTCAGTATATAACTTCAAATGATGTATCTGCTCTTTTCGACGGGAAAATTCAGTATTCCTGTTTCCCTAACGGAAAGGGCGGAATAGTTGATGATCTTCTTGTTTACAGGTATAACAAGGAAAAGTACCTTCTTGTTGTTAATGCTGCCAACATAGATAAAGACTGGAACTGGTGTGTTCAGAATGCTGCAAAATTTGGTCTTGTTACCGGGAAAGACCTTGTAAATGGTTCCGACGGGATAGCCCAGCTGGCAGTTCAGGGACCTCTGGCTCTTAAAGCTATGCAAAAACTTACAGCGGTTTCAGTTGAAGATATGGAATACTATACTTTTAAAGTTATCGAGTTTGCCGGCATAAAGGATGTTATCTTTTCTACAACCGGATATACCGGTGCGGGAGGATGTGAGATTTATGTAAAGAATGAAGATGGCCCAAAATTATGGGAAGCAGTTTTTGAAGCCGGAAGTGAATTTGGCATCAGGCCTATTGGACTTGGAGCAAGGGATACACTAAGGCTTGAAATGGGATTCTGCCTTTATGGAAATGATATAAATGATACTACTTCACCTATAGAGGCAGGTCTGGGCTGGATAACCAAGTTTCCTGTTTATAAGAACTTCATTGACAAGTCATTGTTGCTTAAGCAAAAAGATGAAGGAGTCGAAAAGCGACTGAAGGGTTTTGTTATGATCGACCGTGGTATTCCCCGTCAGCACTACGAGGTTGTAAACGACAGGGGTGAAATAATTGGCGAAGTAACTTCAGGGACAATGTCTCCAATGATGAAGCAGGGAATTGGTATGGCGTACCTTAATAAAGGATACTGGAAAACCGACTCTGAAATATTTATAAGAATCAGAAACAAGGACCTCAAGGCCAAGATCGTAAATCTGCCTATATATAATAAATAAGGTATAAAAAAAGTGTAGTACCTGAAATACAAATAATGCTTAGTGATACCTAGTGACTTTGTGTCTTTGTGGCAACAAAAAATGCCACCAGGGCTCTAAGGCACTAAGAAACACGAAGGAATAAAACCTAGATGGCGAAAAGAACACTGGAGACCTGTTTTTCACCTGCACTCTATGAACCGGAAAATAATTCTGATTCAATAGTTGTAATTATTGATATACTCAGGGCATCGTCGGCTATATGCACTGCCTTTGCCAACGGAGCAGAGGCAATTATTCCGGTTTCGGAAGTTTCAGAAGCAAGAGAGTATAAATCAAGAGGATATCTGGTAGCTGCTGAAAGAGATGGCTATGTTCTCGATTTTGCAGATTTTGGAAATTCACCGTTTAATTTTACAAAGGAACTTGTTGACGGTAAAACAATTGTTTACAGTACAACTAACGGAACAGGAATACTTAATCTGGCTTCCTCTGCATATCTGACTATCGTTGGATCATTTCTGAATATCGGTGCTATAGTTAACTTCCTGGCTGAAAATGAGAGAAGCGTACTTCTTTTCTGTGCGGGATGGAAGAACAGATTCAATATTGAAGATTCTGTTTGTGCAGGTGCAATTGCTGAAAAGCTGATGTCAACAGGATTGTACGAGACTAAATGTGATTCTACACTTGCTGCCATTGATTTGTGGAGTATTGCATCTCCCGATCTTTCAGGGTATATTGAAAAAGCCGCGCAAAGATCGAGGTTAAGGGATAAAAAACTTGACGACTGTATTACTTTTTGTTTAACCACCGATTTTACCCAAAAAATTCCTGTATTGAAAAATGGTGTTCTCGTTGATAATGTTTTATGATTACTCTAACATGCTGTTAGTTGAATAACAGTAATTTTAAAAATTTTATATTTTTGCATCACCTTAGTTTAAAACATTAAATAATTAATAAATCACTATATGAAAAAGCACAACTTTTATGCAGGTCCTTCAATTCTGCCTCAGTACACACTCGACAAAACCGTTGACGGAATAAAAGATTTCGCAGGTACTGGCCTTTCAATACTTGAAATTTCACACCGTAGTAAGGAATTTGTAGCATGTATCAATGATACAATTTCTCTTTTTAAGGAATTGCTTGAAATCCCCGCAGGATATCAGGTGTTGTTTCTTGGCGGCGGCGCCAGCATGCAGTTTGCAATGGTTCCTATGAACCTTATGGAGAAGAAGTCTGCATATCTGAATACTGGTGAGTGGGCAGGCAAGGCTCTGAAAGAAGCCAGACTTTTCGGAGAAGTTGTAGAAGTAGCTTCATCGAAGGAGAAGATATTTAATTATATTCCCAAGAATTATACAGTACCTGCAGATGCCGATTACTTTCACATTACAACAAACAACACAATTTACGGTACAGAAATCAAGAAGGATCTGGATTCAAAGGTGCCTCTTGTAGCCGACATGTCATCGGACATATTCAGCCGTCCTGTTGATGTTTCCAAATATGCTCTTATTTATGGCGGTGCTCAGAAGAACCTTGCACCGGCAGGGATGGCCTTTGTAATTGTGAAGGAAGAAATCCTGGGTAAGGTAACGCGTCCGCTTCCGTCAATGCTCGATTACAGGGTTCATATTAAAGGTGAATCGATGTTCAACACTCCTCCGGTATTTGCAATTTTTGCAGCTCAGCAGACTTTGAACTGGCTGAAAGGTCTTGGTGGTGTTAAAGCAATTCAGAAGAAAAATATTGAAAAGGCCACTCTGTTGTATGACGAGATCGAAAGGAACAAACTTTTCAGACCTACAATTGCCGATCCTGAAGACAGATCGTTGATGAATATATGTTTTGTTATGAACGATAACTACAAGGAACTCGAAAAGCAATTTGCTGATTTTGCAAAAACAAAGGGAATCCTTGGTATTGAGGGACACCGTTCAACAGGAGGTTTCCGTGCATCAACATACAACGCATTGCCAAAAGAGAGTGTTGAGGCTCTGGTTAATGCAATGAAGGAGTTTGAAACAAATATTTAATACTACCGAATTATGAAAGTACTGGTTGCGACTGAAAAGCCATTTGCGCCTATTGCTGTGAGGCAAATTCGTGAAGTTACTGAAGCTGCCGGTTTCAGCCTTGAGCTCCTGGAGAACTATAAGAGTAAAGCAGAACTTCTTGCTGCTGTGGCAGATGTAGATGCGTTGATAGTAAGAAGTGATCTGGTTACATCTGAAGTTCTGGATGCTGCCAAAAAGTTAAAAATAGTTGTCAGGGCAGGTGCGGGCTATGATAACCTCGATGTTCAGTCGTGTACCGGGCACAATGTTATTGCGATGAATACGCCGGGACAAAACTCAAATGCAGTGGCAGAACTTGTGTTCATGATGCTTCTCTATCAGATAAGGGGTGGCTTCTCGGGAAAAATATCTGGCACAGAACTAAGATTGAAAACTCTGGGATTGCACGGCTTTGGAAATGTCGGGAAATATGTTGCTGATATTGCAAGAGGTTTTGGTATGGATACTTATACCTACGATCCTTTTGTTAGTGAGAGGGTTATGAAAAACAATGGCGCAAAACAGATAATTCATATTGAAGAGTTGTATTCAAAGTGCCAGTATATGTCGGTTCATATGCCATTAAATGACAGAACAAAAAAGCTTATTGGTTATGATTTGCTGAAAAGAATGCCTCCTAATGCAGCCCTTATAAATACTGCCAGAAAAGAGGTTATTGATGAGGAAGGCTTGCTGAAAATCTTTGAAGAACGTCCTGATTTCTGTTATCTTTCTGATATTGAGCCTGACTGCAAGGCCGTGTTTGAAGAAAAATATCAGGGACGATATATTTTTACAGGAAAGAAAATGGGTGCCCAGACAGAAGAAGCCAACATAAATGCCGGTGTGGCAGCAGCCCGTCAGGCCATAGGTTACTTAAGAAAAGGTATTGATAAATATAAACTGAACAAGTAAAATTATCCTATAACTCGAAATGGCAATTGTTAAACCTTTCAGGGGGCTAAGACCTCCCCGTGCCCTTGCAAAAGACCTGGCATGTCTGCCTTATGATGTCATGAATACTGAAGAAGCAACCGCGATGGCCAAAGGAAAAGAGTGCTCTCTTCTTCACATTACAAGGTCGGAGATAGATCTTCCACCAGATACTGATACTCATTCTGATCAGGTTTATAATAAGTCGGTTGAGAATTTTCAAGCATGGCAGAAAAAAGGGTGGCTTGTTCAGGATAAAGAGGCGGCATTTTATATCTATGCCCAGACAATGAATGGCCGAACCCAGTATGGAATAGTCGGATGTGCCTCAGTTGATGATTATCTTAACGGAGTAATTAAAAAGCATGAGCTTACACGTCCCGATAAAGAGCAGGATCGAATGATACATGTGAGGGTAAATAATGCAAATATCGAACCTGTGTTTTTCGCCTATCCTGCCGTAAGAGAGATTGATGATATTGTAAGTAAAATAACCTCAACAGAAAAGCCTGAATACGATTTTGTGTCGGAGGATGGATTTGGACATCATTTCTGGCTTGTAAAGAAGGCGGAAACAAATAAAAAACTGGAAAACCTGTTTAAGACAAAAGTCCCGTACACCTATGTTGCCGACGGACATCATCGTACTGCAGCTGCTGCCCTCGTTGGAAAAGAGAAGAGAGAGAGTAATCCCAAGCATAAAGGAACAGAAGAGTATAACTTTTTCCTCGCAGTTCATTTTCCTGATAACCAGTTAAATATTATTGATTATAACAGAACAGTCAAAGACCTGAACGGACTTACCCCAGAGGAGTTCCTTTTAAAACTTCAAAAAGGATTTGATGTAAAGGAGAAAGGTACAAAAATTTATAAGCCGGGAAAACTTCATAATTTCTCGATGTACCTTGAAGGTAAATGGTATAGTCTTACTGCAAAGGAAGGAACCTATGACGATAATGATCCTATCAAAATTCTTGATGTAACAATTCTTACCCTTCAGATACTCAGTCCTGTACTTGATATTCAGGACCTCCGAAGATCTAAAAGGATTGATTTTGTTGGCGGAATACGCGGACTTAAGGAGCTTAAGAAGAGGGTTGACAGTGGTGAGATGAAGGTGGCCTTCGCACTGTTTCCGGTATCAATGAGTCAGCTTATTACAATAGCTGATTCAGGAAATATTATGCCTCCGAAAACAACATGGTTTGAACCTAAGCTAAGGAGCGGACTTGTAATACATTTGCTGGAGTAGATTTTTTATGACCAATATCGTTGCGAATTTAAAGAACCTGAATAGTCAGTTGCCACCAACTGTGAAGCTTGTTGCAGTATCAAAAACTCGCTCTGTTGGTGAAATAATGGAAGCATATAATGCTGGTCAGCGATTATTCGGGGAGAACCGGGTGCAGGAAATTCTCAGTAAGAAAGACCTGTTGCCGCCTGATATTGAGTGGCACCTTATTGGCCATCTGCAGTCAAATAAAATAAAATATATAATTCCTTTTGTAAGCATGATAGAGTCTGTTGATTCAGTCAAACTCTTAAAGCTTATTGATAATGAGGCTGTAAAAGCAGGAAGAGTAGTGGATTGTCTGCTTCAGGTTCACATTGCTGAAGAGGAAACAAAATATGGATTTTCAGCCGGTGAAATAATTGATTTGGCAAAAAGAGGAGAGTTTGCAAATATTGAGGGTGTAAGATTATCGGGACTGATGGGAATGGCAACATTTACTGATGACACCAGACAGGTGAAAAGGGAGTTTTCAGAGCTTGCTGAATGTTTCAGTCACCTTAAATATCATTTTTTTGCTGACAATATTAATTTTAAGGAAATTTCAATGGGTATGTCGGGTGACTATCCCACAGCAATTGAAGCAGGAAGTACTATTGTAAGAATAGGAAGCCTTATTTTTGGAGAAAGAAATAAAACAAACTAAACTACTGATGGAAAATCTTAGTGTTAAATACCTCGGACTCTCACTTAAAAGCCCGCTTATTGTAAGCAGCAGCAGGCTCACGTCATCTGTTGAAAACCTTATCGAAGCAGAAAAGAACGGAGCAGGCGCGGTAGTGTTAAAATCACTTTTTGAAGAACAGATAAACTATCATGTCAATTCCATAAAGTCGCCCTCAGGTTTTCCTGAAGCAGACGATTACGTTGCATCCTATACAAGATCACATTCGGTTGATGAGTATCTGGGTCTTATCAGGAGTGCTAAAAAGGCAATAAATATTCCTGTCATTGCGAGTATTAACTGTTATTCTTCTGAAGGCTGGATTGATTTCGCGGGAAAGATGGCGGAAGCAGGGGCTGATGCCCTTGAGGTCAATGTATTCTTCATGCCTGTCGACAAAAAGGTCTCACCGGCAGATTCGGAAAAAAGCTATTTTGATCTCATTGAGAAGCTTAAAGGTAGTATTAGGATTCCAGTGGCGGTAAAAACAGGATTCCGGTTCTCAAATATTCTTTATGTGGCGGACCAGTTTTACATGCGGGGTGTTGAAGGTATAGTTATGTTTAACAGGTTCTATGAGCCTGATATTGATATTAATAAACTAGAAATTGTTTCTGCGCCGGTCTTCAGCCAGGCGAATGAAATGCGCTATGTATTAAGGTCTGTTGCCATGGTAAGCAGTCAGGATACAAAAATAGATATCTCAGCCTCTACAGGTGTTCATAATGGCAGTGATGCCATAAAGTATTTGCTGGCAGGAGCATCAACCGTGCAGGTTTGTTCAGTACTGTATGAAAAGGGGATGCCATACCTGAATACAATGAACCACCAGATTAAAGCATGGATGGCTGAAAAGAATTTCAAATCGATCGACGAATTCAGGGGTAAACTGAACTGGAAAAACTATCAGAAACCGGTTGTTTTTGAAAGGACTCAGTTTATGAAATACTTTTCTTCAGTCGATTAGCAGCTTGAACAGATCGGGGAACTGCCTATTTAGCAAGTATTGCAAGCAGTTCTTCGGTTAGTTTTATTTTAGCGGCGTTATCTGCTGCCGGCCATTTTTTGATTATCGCAATCAGCTCATCTTTCTTTTTACGATCCATATTATCAGTTGATTCTTCGATTACGGTAAGACATTCTATTGCTGTTGGCAGATCGCCTGAAAGAAACAGATTTGTTATTTCAGCAATGTATTCTGAATAATTGAGGGGCGACTGCCAGCATGATGCTACAAGCATTGCCAATGTTTCTGGTTTTCTTTTTTTTCTGACTTCAGCAATTACTTCAACTGCAACAGATTGGTCTTTAATGTCATTCATGAATTCAGCAATTGTCTTCCTTATCAGAGCATCTGAAGATCTGTCATACAAATCAGTTAATAATTGAACAGCTCCTTCAAAAGGCAGTTCATCACGAAGATTCATTATAGCATCAGTTATCAGGATATTACTATCTTTATTGAATAATTGAGAAAGTTGTTTATATTTTTTTTCAGATTTTATCATACGGAGTTTATTTGCCTCAAAGGTAGAAATAGCATTAATTACTTAAAGCTGTTTTTGAAAAATAAAAATAAAATACTAATTTAGTCCGCTAATACGTTTGTAACTAAAACATTTTTACCATGAATAAAAGATTTCAGATCAATTCCGTCATTCTTGTGGTTGTATTGTTCTCTTTTGCTGTTCTTTCCGGATGTAAATCGGGTGGAAGCAAGGAGTCTAAAGATGAGGTCTCAATTGAAATGCCAAAAGATAATGCCGCTGTTTATGAAGATATTAAGCAGGCAGAGAAAATTTTTCAGGCACTTCCTTCACCACTTGAGTCAGCAATGTTGATAAAATCAGCCGGAGCACGGTTTGATCAGAGCCTGCTTAATAATGTCGGCAACGTCAATACTTATGTTACAAACAAAAGTATGGCTCTCAACCTTGGAATTTATACCTGTGATTTGAGTTTCGCCAGTATGTATGAGCAGACACAGCTCATTATTGATTATATGAATGCTGCAAAAAAAATGGCTGACGGACTTGGAATCCTTAAAGCAATAGAGCAGTCAACTATTGACAGGTTAGAGGAGAATATAAACAACAGTGAAGTTATTATGGAGATTGTCAGTGAAACATTCATGAACTCCAATTCATATCTTGAGGATAATGGTCAGCCTGCTGTTGCAGCAATGGTTCTTGTCGGCGGATGGTTTGAGGGATTATATATTTCAACCCAGCTTGTCGATATGAATGATTTCAACGGCAATAAACTTGTCAACAGAATAATCGACCAGAAACTCTCAATCGGTATACTTCTTGGACTTCTCGAAAGCAGCAAAGGTAATCCTGCAGTAGATGAACTAATTGTTCAGGTTAATAAGCTTAAGCTTGTTTTTGATAAGATTTCGATTTCAACATCAGCTATCAAAGCTGAATATGATCAGGCTTCGAATTCTACTGTCCTGAAATCGGAGGTAAAAACTGATATGACCCCTGCTGTCTTTAAAGAACTTGCAGCTACAGTTGCTGAGATAAGAAGTACATTCGTAAAATAACTAAAGCTATGAGAATAAGTAAAATAATTCCGGTCCTTGCAATTATACTGATAGCTGCTACTGTTGATGTAAGTGCTCAGTGCAAGGCTTTTGCAAAGAAAGTATGTCTGCCCGAACTGGGAACTTACACTCATGACGGTAACTATCATGCTGCAATTCTGGTTGAAGGAGAAGAGGCCGAACTGTATAAGACTTTCTATTCAGACATGGATTACAGAGTTGCTATTTGCGGTGAAGATAAACTGCCTAATATCGAGTTCAAAATTCTCGATTCGAATAAAAATGTTCTTTATTCGAACAAGGATGCCAATTATGCCAAGACATGGGACTTTAAACTTCAATCCAGTCAGCAGCTGAAACTTGTAGTAAAAGTTACATCATTCAATCAGGCCGGCGATACACCTGCCAGCGGATGTGTATCAATTATGTTTGGATTCAAAATGAAAAAATAAAAAGCATTTTGTAAAAAATGTTTTTGTGTAGAGACGCGATGCTTCGCGTCTCTTTTTGTATTATGATGCGTATACGCGAAGCGTATGCGCGATGAGGGAGACGCAAAGCATTGCGTCTCTACATCAATTTGGATGCCAGATACCGGCCCGTATACGACTCGCCGCATAAGGCCAGGTCTTCCGGTTTTCCTTCAAAAATCACATATCCTCCGGTTTCTCCTCCTGCAGGTCCAAGGTCTATTACCCAGTCAGAACTTTTTATGACTTCCTGGTTGTGTTCAATAAGTATTACGGAATGACCGTGTTCTACAAGGGCATTTATTGATTTCAGGAGCTTATTTATGTCATGAAAATGCAGTCCGGTTGTAGGTTCATCAAATATGAAAAGTATATGACCGCTGCCTTTCTCCTGACTCAGGAAATAAGCAAGTTTAACCCTCTGACTTTCACCACCGGAAAGAGTGCTGGATGATTGCCCCATTTTTACATAGCCAAGCCCTACATCCTGAAGTGGTTTCAGCTTGTCAGTAATCCTTTTTTCGCTTTTCCCTGGATGTGAATTGAAGAAATCTATAGCATCATCAATAGTCATCTCAAGCATATCATAAATACTCTTTCCGTGGTATTTTACTTCAAGAACCTCCTTTTTAAACCTCATTCCTTTGCAGTTCTCGCATGTTAGTTCCACATCAGCCATGAACTGCATCTCAACCCTTATTATGCCTTCACCCTGACACTCCTCGCATCTTCCTCCTTCAATATTGAACGAAAAATGAGAGGCTTTGAAATTATTTTGCACCGAGGCCTGCAATTCAGAATATAGTTTTCTTATTTCATCATATGCTTTGAGGTAGGTAACAGGATTTGACCTGCTTGACTTCCCGATAGGATTCTGATCAACAAGTTCAATGCCTGTGAGTGAGGCTATGTCGCCTGATATTTCTCTGAACTGACCAGGTTTAAGATTATTACCCTGAATTCTGTTTGACAGGATCTTATAAAGGATTTCAGAAACAAGACTTGACTTGCCCGATCCGCTGACGCCGGTAACAGCAGTGATTGTGTGAAGTGGGAATTTTACATCGATATTTTTAAGATTATTTTCCCTTGCTCCTGATATTTTTATATAGCTGTTCCATTTTCTCCGGACTTTCGGGATCGGAACTGATAGCCTGCCGCTCAGATAACCGGCTGTGAGAGATTTATTATCTGTTGTCAGATTCAGTCCTCCCTGATATACTACTTCTCCTCCAAGCCTTCCTGCTTCAGGTCCCATATCTATTATTACATCAGCAGCCCGTATAATCTCCTCCTCATGTTCCACTACAAGAACACTGTTTCCCAGATCCCTTAGCTCTTTAAGCACTTTAATAAGAAGGTTTGTGTCACGTGGATGCAATCCAATGCTCGGTTCATCGAGAATATACATTGATCCTACAAGGTTGCTTCCAAGTGATGTCGACAGGTTTATCCTCTGCGATTCACCTCCGGAGAGTGTAGCGGATAGCCTGTCGAGTGACAAATATGGCAGTCCCACATCGAGAAGGAACCTAAGCCTTACGGAGATCTCCTTGAAAAGTCGCTCAGCCACCACTCTATCCTCATCATTCAGGGTAATATTGTCAAACTTTTCTGCGAGTTTGTCGACCGGCAATGCTACAAGGTCCTGGATAGAGTAACCTCCCACCTTCACATAGCCGGCTTCTTTACGGAGTCTTGATCCCCTGCATTCAGGACAAGTTGTTTTCCCGCGGTATCTGCTCAGTAGTACCCTGTACTGAATCTTGAATTTCTTCTCCTCAAGATGCTGGAAAAACCTGTCGATACCGTAAAAATATTTATTCCCTTTCCAGAGAAGTTCTTTCTGTGCCTCGGTAAGCTGATATATTGGTTTATGTATTGGGAAATCAAATGATTCGGCATTTGCAATCAGGCGCTCTTTCCATTTTTTCATTGTTTCACCCTTCCAGCATACGATTGCATCTTCGTATACCGAAAGATTCTGATCGGGGATAACAAGGTTTTCATCGACACCTATAATTTTGCCATACCCTTCACAAACAGGGCATGCGCCAAGCGGGTTGTTGAAACTGAAAAGGTATTCATTTGGTTCTTCAAATCTTATCCCGTCCTCCTCGAATGTGTTAGAAAAATTTTCCCGGTGTGTCTTACCCTTCTCATCCCTATATACAATCTGGCAATATCCTTTTCCTGTTTGGAATGCAGTCTGTGAGGAATCGGCTGCTCTGCTGAAGTTGTCAGCAGAATGGCTGATAACAAGTCTGTCTATTACTATATTTATTATCTGACCCGGTTTGAAATCTGCAAAATCCTTAAGGTCATCAGTCCTGATTAATTCGCCGCCTGATTCGATCCGGTTAAAACCCTGTTTGTTCAGGAATGAAAAATAATCTGAAATCTTAATGCTTTCCGGGATCTCTCCTGATGAAGTAATAATAACTGTTAAGCCTTCAGGAAGGTTAGCCAGATAATCTACTATATCGTCAGCGCTGTGTTTTTTAACTTCTTTTCCGGAAACGGGGGAGTAGGTTCGGCCTATCCGGGCAAACAGAAGCCTCAGGTAGTCATATATTTCGGTAGAAGTACCGACAGTTGAACGCGGGTTCCTGGAGTTTACCTTTTGTTCTATTGCAATAGCAGGAGGGATCCCGTTTATGAAATCAACCTCAGGTTTGTTCATCCTTCCAAGGAACTGGCGTGCATATGAGGAAAGGCTTTCTACATATCTTCTTTGTCCTTCAGCATAAATGGTATCGAAAGCCAGTGACGATTTTCCAGAACCGGAAACGCCTGTTATTACCACCAGTTTATCGCGGGGAATGTCGAGACTGATATTTTTCAGATTATGTACTCTTGCCCCCTTAATTTCTATCTTTCCGTGCATATCTGATGTGGTAACATTGTTAAAGTTCAGTTAAAACGCAAAAGTAATACTTTAAGATTGAATATATTTGTTTTCTTTGTATTACAAATTACAAACTAAAAAGGAGGAGCGCCTATAGAATAATTCTACTCTGTTTAATTAAAAGAGTGAGTTATGAATAAAACGGTTTCCGATTATGAACTGATTCTGAGGTTCATAAGTGGTGAGCAGGTGTGCTTCGAACAATTAATCCACAGACATAAGAATAAAGTTTTCGCATATATTAATCTGTATATACGCGATCATGCTCTTGCTGAAGATATCTTTCAGGATACCTTTCTGAAAGTAATCCAGTCAGTAAAAGCAGGCAAATATTCTGATAATGGCAAGTTTCTATCGTGGGTAATGCGTATTGCGCATAACCTTATAATTGACCATTTCCGCAGGATAAAGCAGATGAATACAATCTCAAACGACAATTATGAATCTGATCTTTTTAATTCAAAAAGATTTGCTGAAGACAATGTTGAGGATGACATGGTAAGGCAGCAGATACATAAAGATGTCAGAAATATTATAAGCAGCCTTCCCGACGACCAGAGAGAGGTTGTTATTCTCAGACATTATGCCGACCTGAGTTTTAAGGAGATAGCAGATATAACAGGAGTAAGTATTAACACTGCCCTCGGAAGAATGAGGTATGCCCTTATTAATATGAGGAAGACAATGGAGGAGAAGAAGATTAGTCTGACAGTAAACTAATTTTGCCTGCCAACCCCCACAAATGGAAGCAACCCCCTATCACAGAAGTCTCCCTCTCGGCAACCCCCCAACCCCCCAAATGGGGGGCTTGAACCACACATATAGTACTACATATCAATAACTTCATGAATCCAAAGTCCCCCATTTGGGGGATTTAGGGGGTTGAAATGCGGAGCGGAGTGGGTTGGGTTAAGGAGACTTAAGAGGTAAGAGAAATGAGAATAAGCACAATTATTCTCCAATTATTTGCAATATTCTTAATTCCGGCCCGTTTTCAAATAAAATGAAAACTATGCCTATGGGATTAACTTCTACTCAATTTATTTCATATCATGACATCAGAACAGAAAATATTGATCTTATTGAAGATGCATTTGGTTTAAACGCTGAATTTCATGATGTGATTGCTCTGCTTGGAGAGATAAAATCTTTACCCGAAGAGCGTTTGACAAACTCACTGATTAAAAAAATCAGGAAGAAAGTTTAAAGAAAAATTAAAACACAGGAAAATATTTTCTGTGTTTTTTTTGTTTAATTCCAAATTAAAATAGTATCTTTGTGATATTAAAATAATATCATATAAAATGAAAAAAGAATTTACAGTAAGACCCTTGTCGGGTTATGTCGCTCTGGTGGTAGCAATATTGTCCATCGGAGGTGCGATTGCCGGGTTCGCATTTCAGGTCATCTGGCTCGGATTTGTGCTTACACTGCTGTTTGTTTTAATGGTCACAGGGTTCAAGGTCGTAAACCCAAATTCATCCTGTGTTATGGTTTTGTTCGGAGCCTATAAGGGAACAATAAGGGAAAATGGTTTTTTCTGGGTAAATCCCTTTTTCATAACCAGACATATATCACTGAGGGCCCGTAACTTTAACGGGAGGGTGGAAGAGACTTACAAAGCCGTTTTTGATGTAGACGACTATCAGCATTTTGTATTGGTTCAGAGTGATGCAGCTCTGCGTAAACTAGCAGGTTTGTACCCTTATGACAATTTTGAGGATCATGATGCTGTAATAGCATTGAGAAGCGGGGGAGAAGAAGTTAACAATGAACTTGAAAAAGAAATAAGGGAAAGGCTTCAGATTTGTGGTATTGAGGTTATTGAGGCCAGGATTAACTACATAGCATATGCTGAAGAGATTGCGAATGCAATGCTTCGCAGGCAGCAGGCCACTGCAGTTGTTGCAGCCAGGTTTAAAATTGTTGAAGGAGCAGTATCGATGGTTGAAATGGCTCTGGAACAACTTTCTGTAAAGAAAATTGTTACACTTGACGAAGAGAAAAAAGCTGCCATGGTCAGCAACCTGATGGTTGTCCTTTGCGGCGATAAAGATGCCACCCCGGTAGTAAATACAGGTACTTTGCATACATGATATGAGTGAGAAAAAACCATTTGTTCTGAGGATCGATCCTGAGAAACTTAAAGCTCTCGAGAAATGGGCTGCTGATGAATTCCGCAGTACCAACGGGCAGATTGAGTATATTCTTGATCAGGCATTGAGAAAGTCGGGAAGGTGGAAATCTGGATCGGGAAAAGGCGAGGTAATTGAAATTAAGAAAGACAATTAATACAGATTACTGATTTAAGAAGTATATAGAATGGCAGGCAGCTACGCCTGCCGTTTCTGTTCTCAGACGACTTGTGCCAAGATGAACGGAATGGAAGCCATTATCAATAGCTGATATTATTTCTTCGTTGCTAAAATCACCCTCTGGTCCGATGAGAATAGTTGCATTTTCATTTTTATCATATACTTCAGCGATGCTGCTTCGGGAAATATCTGCATTGCAATGTGCAATAATGCATTTCCCTCCTTTTGGGGAGTAAATGAAATCTTTGAAGTTTACCGGTTCATTAAGTTTTGGTAAGGTTGCTTTCAGGGATTGTTTCATTGCAGAAACTATCAGATTCTCAATCCTGTTTGTTTTTATACCAGTTTTTTCTGTATTCCTGCTTAAAAGCGGTGTGATCTCGTCGATCCCTATCTCTACGCTCTTCTCAATAAACCATTCAAACCTTTCCGGATTTTTGAGGGGTGAAATAGCAATATGCAACCGGTAATCTCTTTTTTCAAAATTTTCAATTCTGCTTCTGATATCTATAATACATCGTTTTGCGTCAGGGATGCTGATTACGCCTTCATACAGATTTCCCCTGCCATCGATAAGCCTGACAACATTGCCCTTAGTCATTCTCAATACTCTTATAAGGTGCTTTGATTCATTCTCGTCAAGAGCAAATGTGTCTCCTGTAATATCCGGTGCATAAAATATCTGCATGAAAGTAGGTTTATACAAAAGTAAAAATAAATTGCAACCTTTGAGATAGTTCTACCCCCCAACCCCAAAGTCTCCCTCCCAGCAACCCCCCAACCCCCCAAATGGGGGGCTAAGCCGCCCCAAAGTCTCCCTCCCAGCAACCCCCCAACCCCCCTATATTTGTGCCATTTGGCAATATAGGTTAGAACA
>JFJP01034732.1_pt1 | contig 24508 bp, 22 predicted proteins | sample 431651 | NCBI WGS metagenome assembly JFJP01 (sample SAMN02602958, study PRJNA72255) | Microbial mat metagenome, whole genome shotgun sequencing project. | biome: fresh water; feature: sink hole; material: water; isolation source: purple microbial (photo- and chemosynthetic) mats found in...
CATAGAGCGGGCAGCGGTGCTGTTCCGTCGGCTTTAGTGCGTCGGTGACGAGGACGACCTTGCTCTGCGGCTTGTCGCGCAAGAGGAGCCGGATGAGGTCGGGATGCACGTGCTTGCCGTCGGCGATGATCTCGCACGATAGTTCGGGGTTGATCAGGATGGCGCCCACCGCGCCTGGATCCCGGTGGTGCAGGCGGCTCATCGCATTGAAGAAATGGGTGGAGTGGAGGATGCCTGCCTGCATGCCTTCCATCATGTTCTCGTACGTGGCGTCGGTATGGCCCGCCTGGAGGACTATGTTCCTGGACAGGCAGTACAGTGCCAGTTCCCTCATGCCCTTGAGTTCTGGCGCTACCGTCATGTTGGTGATGTGCCCCTGCCCTGCACGGAACAGGCGCTCCATCACCTCGATGTCCACGGGTCGCACGAACTCCGAGCGCTGGACGCCGAGTCTTGCCATCGAGATGAAAGGGCCCTCCAGGTGTACGCCCATCACGCGGGCACCGGTTTCCTTGCCCATCGCACCGACGCAGGCACGTATCGATTTCTCCATGTCGTCCAGATCCATCGGGTAGATGGTCGGGCAGAAGGCGGTAACGCCATACGAACCGAGGTGGTCCGACATGGCGATGATGGCATCGACAGACAGGTCCTCGGTCCCGAATCCCGCAAAACCATGTATATGCGTATCAATGAATCCAGGCGCTACAAAGGCTCCTGCGGCATCGTAGATGCGGGCATCGGACGGGAAACGCTTCTGGGCAAAGCGCTTCTCCGAGAAGACGTCCGTCAGGCGGCCGTCTTCTACCAACACGGCGCAGTTCTCCATGCGGGCATACCCGGCGAGCAGCGTAGCGTTGTGAATGCAGGTTACTGACGTAGCAAACCTCCTTATACAGGTGCGGTTATACGCACCGGGCAGGAACCACGGACCGTGGCGGTTCCTGCCAAAACCCGCGCCATGGCACGGGCTGACAGATTTGTATACTCATAGGCACAGAGCACGGCATGATTGCCACCCCCCGAGCGGACAATGATTCTGGCATCATAGGGTTCACGCATCGAGATGAAGGCCAGCGGTACCCCTTTCCCGGCGCAGGCAGCGGTCATCCTTTGGACCAGGCGTTCCTGTTCCGGGTAGCGGGACATGGCGTACACGCTGATGATGACCGGCACGGTTCCAATCCTGGCAACCAGCGCCTCGATTGCCTTATCATCCGGGTCGCAAGGCAGCACGACACAGTCCAGCGCGGAACCCGTTTCCGCAAGCACTCCGGAAACGGTGACTGACTCGATGCGCCTGTCCTCGGCACCGGTAAGCGTTGCCGGCTTCAGATCGATGTACAGCCCGCCCCGGCTGAGGTCCGGGAACGCGGTGGCAACCAGCGGGCTTATCGAAGCCGAGCTGATGCGCGCTGCAAGTTCGACCGATGACGCAGCGGCGAGGGCTAAAGCCGGAGCGGTCTTCGTGCTGGCCGCGGTGGCCTGCTTGAGTGCCAGAATCCTCGCTACCGACTCATCGATACGCGACTCGGGTATCACACCCCCGAGCACGGCCGCAAGCAACGAATCAAATGCAGCTTCCTGTTTAAAAGCGGTATGGCTTACGCAGAGCACATCTGCTCCCGCAAGCACCGCCCTGACAGCCAGGTCTTCGTAACGGCCGTCCACTGCCTTCATTTCCAGGCAGTCGGTCACGATTACACCGCGGTACCCGAGCCGCTCGCGGAGCAGACCGGTGAGCACGCGATGCGACAGGGTAGCCGGTACGGGGTCTGGTTCAACCGCGGGAAACAGCACATGTGCCGTCATGATGGAACCGACATCTTCAGCAATGAGCCGCCTGAACGGCAGGAGTTCTACCGAATCAAGCCGCTCCAGCGTGGCATTCACGGTTGGCAATCCAAGGTGAGAATCGACGTTTGTGTCTCCATGCCCGGGAAAGTGCTTGGCCGTAGCCACGACACCGGAACGATGCAACCCGCGTGCGTAGGCTGAAACCAGGTCAGCCACCCGGGAGGGATCCTCGCCGAAGCTCCTGACCCCGATCACGGGATTGTCCGGATTGACGTTGACATCGGCTACCGGTGCGAGATTCCAGTCTACACCCAGGGATCTGAGCTCCGAGCCAGCCACTGACGCCAGGGCTTCTACATCCGCCAGGGTTATTCCGCCACCGCCCAGCGCTGCCGCGATGGACATGGCGCCAGGAAGCGGGGTCAGACCCTCGTTGAGCCTGACGACGATGCCGCCTTCCTGGTCCATCGCGACCAGGGGAGGAACACAGGTACGCTCCTCGATCAGCGCCCTGAGCGAGAAAAGCTGTTCCTGCAGTGCGGACGGTTCGCCGGCATTCCGTGCGAAGAGGATGAGGTTGCCCATGGGCCTGCCTTCGAGCACGCGCCGCAGGATTACTTCACCTTCAGCGCCGCCGGGATACCCGATCAGCAGCATCTGTCCAATTTTCTGTTCAAGCGTAAGGGTGAGCATGTGTCAAGTATCCGATAATCCTTCCATTTCTGCAACATTATTTTATAGAAACTCTAAATATTTAGAAATTATATTCCAAGGATGGAATTCATGTGTTAGAATATCAGTGCGTCGCTTGAATGCACGCATTACTGCCGGACGAGAGGACGGATAGCAGCATGACGAGCGGAGTTGCGCTTTTACGTGAAATAATCGATTCATGTACGGAATCAGAGCGTAAAATTGCCGAATACCTTATCGACAATCCAAAAACCGCCGTATTCTGCACGATTGCCGAACTGGCGCGGCAGGCTGACACCAATCCGCCCGCCGTCATCAGGCTCTGCAAACGTGCGGGACTTTCGGGATACCGGGAACTGCAGATACTCCTGACCAAAGACCTGTACTCCACACCCGACTCCGATGCGGAAGAACCACCGCCCGCTTTCGAACTTGACTCCAGCCAGTCTGTAGAAATCATAGCCAAGACCATAGTGACCAGGACAACCGACGCAATAGAACGAGTCCTCTCCCTGGTCAATACAAGCGCCATAGAGGAAGCGACGGCGGCCGTGCTCGGAGCCCGCTCGGTCGCCATTTTCGGAGTCGGAGCCTCCGCAAATGTCGCATACGACCTGTACCAGAAATTCTCCCGCATCGGCATCCCCTGCTCATTCGCCTTCGATGCCGATGTGCAGATAACGGTAGCCTGCGGGATGACCTCCGCGGATGTAGCCATAACGATTTCCTATTCCGGCAAGTCGGCACATACGGTCGCCATAGCGGAAGAGGCAAAAAAATCCGGGGCCCGCCTCATAGGCATTACGAGCGTCGGCCAGAGCACCCTCTCCAAACTGGCAGACATAGTCCTCAACGTGCCCGCCACCGAGCCGCTCCTCCGTACGAGCGCATCGCTCTCCCGGGCTACACAACTGGTCATGGTGGACATCCTGTACGCGACGGTCATCTGCAGGAGCATAGAAGTTTCCATCCCCCGGCTGGAACGCAGCCTCAAGGCAGTACACGAGCAGGATATAAAAACTCCTGCAAGGAGCTAGTGTGCGGCCAGGCCCCGTCCTCATTGAACCGGAGGCGCACGCACCAGCGCTGGTACGGCTATGGAATGCATCCGCTGGCATAGAATTCCCCCTCGACGAACGGCTTTTCCTGCAACAACTCAGGCTGGATACCGATCCGCGGTGCTGTTTTGCCTTCGTGGAGCCGGACGGCAGCATCAGCGCCGCCGCTCTAGTCAAGCGGGCGTCCCGCACCGGCCCGTCCGGGACGGTACCCGCGACAGGCTACCTGTCATGGCTGGTCGTCGATGCGGACCACAGGCGCCAGGGCCTGGCAACGTCACTGCTGAACAAGGCCAGAACCTGGCTATCATCACTCAAGGCTACCAGCCTGCGTTTCGGCAGCGACCACTACCACCTGCTGCCCGGCAGGCCCATGGAACAGGGCGCCGGATACAAAGCCCTCGAGGCATTCCTAGGCAAGCAGGGTTTCGTTGGTGAAGCCGAAGAATACGACCTGATGGCGAACCTGGCTACCAGTGCGGGACCAGCGGTAGAACCCGCGGGAACAAACGGACGCTTCGTGTACCAGCCCTTCAGTCCTGACAAGCAGACTGCCGTCATCGAGTTCATGCACCGGAATTTCCCTGGCAGGTGGACCCACGAAGCCGTCGAGGCAATAGCCGCAGGCATGCGACCCGCTGACCTCATGCTCGCTGTCGATACGGCAGACGGAGCGGTGGCAGGCTTCTCCCGCATCTACGACGGCTCGAGCCCGATACTTGGGCCCGGTGTCTATTGGCGCAGCCTCATGGGAAGCAACCCCGGAGGGCTCGGCCCCATCGGCATAGATGCCTCAAAAAGGGGTGCCGGTCTCGGACAGGGCCTCCTCGTACATTGTCTGCATGAACTCCGGACTCGGGGAGTCGATACCATGGTCATCGACTGGACCGATCTTATCAATTTTTATGGAAAGTCAGGTTTCAAAGTATGGAAACGGTACGAACCCACGAGCGCCCCGCTATGATCCACGAGAATATGGATCTGTCCAACCTCACCACCGAGCGGGAAAACCCCGCAAGTTTCGACATCGACTCCAAAAGCACTCATGAAATACTCGTCATAATCAATTCCGAGGACAAGAAAGTACCCTTCGCGGTGGAAAAAGCGCTGGACTGCATCTCCGCCCTGGTCGACGCTGTGGTTGAATCGTTTAAAAAGGGCGGAAAGCTCGTATACATAGGGGCAGGCACCTCGGGCAGGCTCGGCGTGCTCGATGCCTCCGAATGCCCACCCACCTACGGAACCCCGCCCTCCCAGGTGCAGGGGCTGATCGCGGGCGGGCGTGAAGCACTGGTCCGCTCCATAGAATCGGCCGAGGACAAGGAAGACCAGGGCATCAAGGACATCGAGGCAATAGGGTTCTCGAGCATCGATGTGCTGGTTGGCATTACAGCATCGGGCCAGGCACCCTATGTGCTCGGGGCGATGCGCAGGGCCAGGGAACTGGGTGCGGTAGTCGGCGCTATATCGTGCAACGCCAACTCGGGAACCTTTGAACTGGCCAACCACCGCATCTTCGTCGATGTCGGCCCCGAAGTAGTAACCGGTTCGACGCGCATGAAATCAGGTACCGCCCAGAAGCTCGTGCTCAACATGATAACGACTGCCGCCATGATCAGGATAGGAAAAGTCTATCGCAACCTCATGATAGACCTGAAACCGGTCAACAAGAAGCTCGTTGAACGCTCCAAGAACCTGATCATGCGGGCAACGGAATGTGACCGCGCTACGGCGGAAAAGGCCTTTGCCGCTTCTGGCAAGAAGCCCAAGATTGCCATACTCATGGTATTGCTCGGCATAGACGCACGTGCCGCCGAGGAACTCGTCGCGGCCAACGATGGCCATCTGTCCAAGGCTGTCGAGGCATTCAGAGTCAAGGGTAGCGGTAAAACGACCATATGAAGGCCACGGAGGACTGGGTATTCGGCATAGACGGCGGGGGAACGAGTTCCCGCATACGTGCCGAGTCGCTGTCAGGCTTGCTCCTCTACCAGGGTGCCGGTGGCGGCACCAACCTCAATGCCAGCGATGCCCGGTCCGTCTCGGAGATTCTCGGCAGGCTCGTCTCCGGTGCCATTTCCAGCGGGCTTGATCCGGCACGGTGTCATGCTGGCTTCATCGGGTCAGCAGGAGTCGATCTGGAGAAAGACCGCGAGACAATGGCTGCAACGCTCGCTGCCGCCTTCCATGCAGCCGTCCTGACGGACAACCCCTATGCGGGGCAGGGTTCCACCACGCCACGTTTCGGGGCAGGCAACGATGCGGAACCGGCCCTCGCAGGCGCGCTGGGCGATCTGGAAGGCTTTCTGCTGATCGCGGGTACCGGTTCTATCGCCTACGGGCGCACACGCTCGGGGGAACGGGTCCGGACAGGGGGCTGGGGGCATTTTCTGGGAGACGAAGGTTCCGCCTTCTGGATAGCCTTCGAGGCAATCAAGCACGGCATCCGTTCCATCGAGGGCCGCGAGGCTCCGTCAATACTGCTCGAGTCGGCGCTCCAGCACTTCGGACTGCCGGATGCCAAGGCCCTGATACCGTTTGCCTACCGGAATTTCAACAAGGCGACCATAGCCTCGTTCGCTCCGCTGGTCGCCGAGGCGGCGGTGGCGGGAGACGGGGTAGCGCTTGCCATCATGGATCAGGCTGCTGCGGAACTGGCAGCCCTGGCCATATCGGCATATGACATGCTTGCGTCCAAGGTGAACAACGCGCGACTGGCTCTGTATGGCGGGCTGCTGGAGCACAACCTCTGGCTCAGCTCGCAGGTCGCTGCAAGGATTACCGCCGCCCGGCCGGCTCTTACAATAATCGCTCCGATGGGAGACGCCCAGTCTGGCGCATGCCGGCTGGCCCGGGCGCTGTTGACCTGAAACCGCTATCCGGCTTCAGGCCACTCGGATTGCGCTACTCGTCCTTCTTGCCGAACAATCCCTTCAACGCTCCGAACAAGCCCCTGGATGGTGACTGAGCATCCTTCTGCCCGGAATCCCCTCTCTGGCCTGCATGTGCGCCGCCAGCCGGGGTCGTGTCCTGTGGTGTGCTGCCGCCCCGGGCCTTGCCTGGTCTGGAGCCACCCGGCCTGGCTTCGTCCGCTTTTGCCGGCCTTCCCGAGCCCTGACCGTCCGCGTACCGCTCACGGTACAGGCGCAGCCGTTCTTCCATGCTCACTGAATAGGGATCGGTCAGCCGTGGTCCACTTGCGGCCCTGGCCCGCTTGACAGGCTGCCTGGCTGGCTGGGTACCTTCACGGCGCCTCCCCGCATCCCCGGCGCGTCTGGCTGTTTCTGTCGGTGTTGTTTTCTGGGAACCGGCCGGGGCCGGGCGCCCCTTGCGGCCACGCTTCTTGCCGGGCTTGCCCCCCGGTTCGGTTGTGGCCTCGACAGATGCAGGAGCGGGAGCCTTGGCCACGGGCTTGCCACCGGTTATTGCAGCAATGTCTGCCTGTATGGCCCTGGCATTGCGGCCGTCGTACTGGCCGCCCCTGTCACTGCGGTCACCCCCACGGTCTCCACGGTCACTGCCGCCACGCTCGCTACGGCCACCCCTGTCGCGCTGGTCTTCCGGCCGGCTTCTTTCGGAACTTCTTTCCGAACTTCGGTCGGGTTGCCGTGCGCTGTTGTTGCGGGCCGGAGTCCCGGCATTGCCGGTATTCTCGGAACGGCCACTGACTTCGGCAACCATGATCGACACGGGAGCAGGCAAAGGCTGCAGGCGTGTCCCAAGCACACGTTCTATGGCGGGCAGGCCAAACGAGTATCGCTCGCAGGCAAAATTATAGACACGCGCACCATCAGCGGCAGCATCGAGGTGCTCGAGCCTCGCAATATACGGCTCGCCTTCAAGGGGCAGGTCCCAGTTGACAAGCACCGAAGCCCAGGCACCAGGCAGGCCCGAGGCCCCCTCGTCAGTCAGGACGAGGACCTCGTACTCTCCCGCCTTGACGGAATCCAGCACAGCCCGTTTCCGCGGCAGGTTGCCCAGCACGTATTCGGTGCGGATGCCCCGCGAGCGCAACTGCTTCGCGGCAGCCTCCGCGGTGTCGCGCAGATCACAGAACACGGCAACGGGCTTGGACGCTCCCGCGGCAAGCAAACCAAGCAAAAGCCTGATCTTCTCTTCGGCCGTCACCGAGTATGTTGCGGTCGGCACGTTCTTTGCCCGCTCGCCTTCGGCTTCGAGTTCCAGCTCCGTGAGGGCACCGCCCAGGTCGCGTGCGATGGAGCGATATGCGGGGGTCAGTTCCGATGAAAAGGCGACGAGCCGCCGTTTTGACGAGGCGGAACCAAGGGCGCGCCGGAGCATCGCGGCATTCGCGGCATCCGCCATGGAATCGAGGTCGCTGAGCGCCACAAGCCCGAAGTCCCGCGGATCCAGTGAACCAGTCGCCGTACAGGAGGCAACAGCATCTATCGAGCCGATGGTCGCTGAAGTATCCCCGGCATTTCCGTCCCGGCCTATAGTCGAGCAGGTCAGCCCGACACTGCCACCCGTGGCATCAAAAGCCGCCTTGAGTACGGCGACATCACGATCTCCGGGCGTTATGACCAGGGCCTTGAGTCCTGGCTCGGCCTCAAGCCGTGCTGCTATCGCCGCCATCAGGACAGAATCGCGACCCGATCCCAGCCGTACACTTGCCACGACCCCGCCGAGGGCCAAAGCGGCATCGAGGGTCGCCGCGGCATTCCTGCAGCCCTGGCCCGCCAGTCCTGCCCCTATCCGTCCGTCTAGTACCTTAGAATCTTTATCCATATACAATCCCGTTAATTCGTAGGTTCCCGGCACAGTCCAGGCCTGAGCCGTACTGTGGCTTTTGGTACCAGCACTATACCTTGCAGGCAGGGCGTTGTGAAGGCTACGCCGGAGCAGCGAGTCTTGCTTTCGCCGGCATGAATGGATAGAGTCATTGCATGCAGAGGTACCTGTTTTCCGCCATCATTGTCACGGCTCTTTTGACAGGTGCGTGCAGCGCCAGAGGTTCAGAAGTGCCAAAGAACATGCCTCCGCTGGAGGATCCACGTATCGCCCGGGCGGTAACAGCACTTGGCACCCTTCCTCCTGCCGTGGCCGCGAACATCGAGGCGACCTTGCGTGCGGAGCCGGTCAGGTTTTTCAGTCTTCTTGACGCAGCCCTGGCTGAGTCCGAGTCAAAAGGAGACCTGTTCGTGCTCGTAGACAAGAAACACGCGCTGCCACGAGGCTACGAACCAGGTGATCTGGTATCCCTGAACACCTATCCCCTCGCTACGACCAGGAAAGACCTGAGGCTCAGAACGGCTGTCATGGATGCGGTCATGGAAATGCAGGCAGCCGCCATGGCAGATGGCGTCAGGCTGGTATTCGCTTCGTCGTATCGCTCGTACGAATACCAGGATGGCCTCTTCAAACGCTATGTGGCTTCGCACGGCGAGGCAGAAGCATCGAGATTCTCCGCAAGGCCGGGAACATCCCAGCACCAGCTCGGAACAGCCGTAGACTTCGACCCCATAGACGATGCGTTCGCGGCGACAAAAGCAGGGGCATGGATGTCCGCCAATGGCTGGCGCTTCGGTTTCTCGCTGTCCTTTCCCGCAGGTATGGAGCACGTTACCGGCTACATATGGGAGAGCTGGCACTACCGCTACATCACCAAACCTGGCGCCCTGCTCGAAAAGGACTATTTCGGCGGCGTCCAGCAATACTTCTTCGAATTTCTGGACGCCTGCAGAAAGATCACGGGCTAGCGCCTGGTCGCCGGAGCGTCCTTCTTCATTGAAGCCGTTTCACGCTGCTTTATCGATTCCTGCCTGAAGCCTTCCACGAACTGGTCCACCGTCTTGCCGAACTGCTTGTCGCTCAGGAATCCAAAATCCTGGAGCACACCCTTGTCGACCTGGTCATAGGACATGCCGCCAAGCTCATATTCACAGAACACGTTGGCCAGGTAGACCGTGAACACGACATCCTTGAAATCGGTCGTCATAAGTGACGGCTCGTGGTGGAACCGGATGGCAGCTACAAGCGACTCGGGGAAATTCCACTTCTCCGCCACGCGTGCACCGATCTCCGAATGGTTCATGCCTCCAGCCAGATCCTCAAAGGTGGCTTTCTCTATGCCCTTGGCATCGCAGAAAGCCTTGATGTGGTCGAGCAATTCCGGGTGCACCGAGGAGAAGATGATCTTGCCCATGTCGTGGAGCATGCCACCCACGTAGGCATCATCCTGGAGCGCCCTGTTGCCGGGCTTGAAATTCTTTGCCAGGTTGTACGAGTAGTACGCGCACCGGTAGCTGTGGTCCCAGAGCGAACGCTGGTCGGTGCCCCGCTGGTCGGCCAGGATCTTCTGCGAACCATAGGAGAACAGCAGGTTCTTGATGCCGCGGAGTCCCACAAGCTTGACCGCATCGACGATGTTGTCCACGCGGCGAGGCAGCATGAACTGGGCCGAGTTGACGAGCTTGAGCAGGTCGGCGGTCATGGACGGGTCAGTGGAGATGTTCCGGGCTATATCGACCATCTCGCTCTTGGGGTCCGCGATCAGGCGCTGGATGGTCATGATGTTTTCAGGGAAATGCGGCAGGCTGGTGATCTGCCGTACAAGCTCGTCGGTAAGCGACGACAGGCTCTCGATCTTGGCTGCAGCCACAGGAACGGTAATGCGGGCAACCGTCTCGCCGTTGTCGGTATGGATGTCGAAACATTCCTCGTCCAGACTCATTTTCTTGAGCATGAGCACGAGGATGACCAGTCCGAGGCCTGCGCCTTCCGACGCATCGAGAATCTGCGACATCGCTTCTTCCAGGGTTTCATACTTCCTGGAATGCGCGAGCTTGTCCTGGATTCTGAGATATTCGGTACGCGTCAACTCCGCGTTGTTCCGTACTTCAAGCACGACATTCGAGCCGCGGGCCTGGAAAATAATCTTGATGTAGTACTGCTTCTCCTTCTGCTTCTGCAGATAATAGGAGATGTTCTCCATGGTATCTGCCTTGAAGGAGCGCATGCCTTCTTCATATTCAGAGGGATTCTTGAGGTCCAATCCCTTTGTTTCAAAGTACACCCGCTTGGTATTGGCCTTCTTTGCGTTGACGGCCAGTTCCCGGAGGCAATATACAAGATAGTCCTTGATCCTTGCCTGCCCAAGTTCACCGAGGAACACCTCAAGCACTTCTTCTATATACACTTCAATCTCGTGTGGAAGCGTATATGTCGTTATAGTCAAAGGTATGGCGCTATGCGCAGCCTTTTTAATCTTCGCTACATCTACGACCAGCTCATTGCCTGCCATCGCGCCTCTCCATAACATTCAGAATCGAGCAAACACCATCATACAGTACTTGATTGAAGGCCAACGCGCAACTATCCATCATGAATACCAGACCCGCAATCGATGGCAATAATCACTTACAGATCATTGACAACCCTTTGCAATGGCTAAAATTTGGATGTATGAAAACCATTTTGATAATAGACCGACACGACGACGACCGCACCGCGATGGAAACACTGCTGGCGAACCGCTACAGGGTCTTAAGCTGTGCCTCGCTTTCCGAGGCATCAAGTCTGACCATGGCCAGCAGGCCGACCGCAATAGTCCTCGATATGGAAAGCACCCTCGTCGATGGCATCCACGATCCCGCGGGTATTGCCGCGTCAATAGAACCAAAAGCCGGCGTAGTCTGCTCGGCCAGATCTGATGCTGCCGCCAGCCGCGCGGAAAGGTCTGAAGCCTGCCACTACCTCGAAAAGCCATACAGGGCTGAATCACTGTACTCGGTCATCAGGCTCGCGGCTGCTGAATCTGTTGCAGAATCGCCAGCTACCGTTCCACGAGCCAGAAAGCCAGGCACAATGCTCGCCCAGGCCAACCGCAGGCTCATAGGAGACTGCCCCGCGCTCAGGAACATCGCCCACCGTATTGCTCTCTATGCAAGAAGCGACGCCCCGGTACTCATACTCGGGGAAAGCGGCACGGGCAAGGAACTCGCTGCAGCAGCCATCCACAGCGCTTCACTGCGCTGCCACGGTAAATTCCTGCCTGTAGACTGCGCGTCGCTGCCGGAATCACTGGCAGAAAGTACCTTGTTCGGAACGGTCAAGGGTGCCTACACCGATGCCGTTGAGAAAAAGGGAACCTTCGAGTCAGCCCATGGAGGCACCGTGTTCCTGGACGAGATTGGTGAACTTTCGCTTTCGGTGCAGGCAAAATTCCTGCGCGCACTGGAATCCAGTTCCGGATCACGAGTAGGATCGGTGGACCAGATTCCGTATAATATACGCTTGCTCTCGGCCACCAACGCCCCGCTATTCGGCGACCGCAAGCGGTTCAGGCCCGAGTTGCTGCATCGCATCGATACGCTCGTGCTGGAGATGCCGGCCTTGCGCGAGCACAAACAGGACATCCCCGCACTGGTTCAGGCCTTCCTGCAGGAATTCAGCCCGGGAAAGCAAGTGACGGGCAAGGCTGTCGCCAGACTGATGGACTGGGACTGGCCAGGAAACGTCAGGGAGCTTCGCAATGTCGTCCGGAGGGCTACCGTCATGTCAGGCAGCAGTGACGAGATTACGCACGCCGACATAGAGATAACCAGCGCCAGCAAAAGCTGGCAACTCTCTCTCTTCTGATCAAAATATCGGCCTTACGGAGACGACGTCCATGTAGACGTCACTGGCTCCATCCTTGCTCGTGCCGATGCTCGCGTTGCGGGCTATCACCACCGTACGCTTGCCCGAAGCGCCGTCAAGAAATTCGCGGTACTTTTCTCCGCTGAATACCAGAAATACACGATGGAGCACCAGCTTCGACGTTCCTATCCACTCGCCTTCGAGGAATTCAACCACAGCCCGGAATGGTTCTTCGCTTTGCACCACGGGTTTCGAGAGCGTGCCGAAGAGCAACAGGGCGGCATCACCGGATATGGCCGCCAGCGCGCGGGAGTCGTCGGTACGGGCTATTTCCGCCAGCCTGGCAATGCCGACCGTCAGGTCGATACGGCCGACGAAGGTAGCATCACCGATAGGCGCGCCTTGCGCGGCGGCCGCGGTGACGAACGCGAAGGCCAGAGCCACCGCACAGAACATTCTTTTCATGTCGTCCTCCATCGAGCCGCGGTAAGCGAACCCGTCGCCAAGCCTACTATCGTCTCGAGCAGAGGTCAAGCTCGACTCGAGGACAACGCCCCAAGCTTTATGAAGAGCGATGCAAAGCGCTCCAGTTCCGTTTCCGAGAGGGCCGCGCGGGCCGCAATGCTCCGGAGGAAGGTTTCAGCCTCCGGCCTGCCTGCAATCTTGTAGAAACCAGCCGTATGGAGAGTATCCGCGATCTGAAGCACGGTACGCTCGGTAGAAGATCTAGGCGCAGGCGTCCGGCCTTCGGCAGGTCGGGCCTGGCTCAGGCTCTTCCGGAGTTCCCAGCAGGCTATCTGCACAGCATGCGACAGATTCAGGGATGGAAAAAGGCTCGAACTCGCTATCCCGACCGCTTCATCGCAGAGTGCCAGTTCTGCGTCAGACAACCCATCCCGCTCATTACCGAAAACGAGGGCAGTCGCCACCCCCGCCCGTTCTGCCAGCGCGGCGGCAAACGCCTCTACCGCCAGGTTCTCCTTGCGCTTCTGCCCGGTGCGCCGCGTAAAACCGGCCGCCAGGCTGAACCCGGACAAGGCCTCACGGAGCGTGGAATGGCGTTCGGCCGCCTCGTACACGTCGAAGGCGAGCAGTGCATGGGTCCGCACCTCGACCTCGTCATACAGGGGGCAATCCGCCAGCACCAGCCTGGTTATGCCCATGGCCTTCATGGCGCGGCAGGCCGCACCGACGTTCATCGAGCCTTCAACCCGGCAGAGCGTTACGGCGATACCCTGAAGCCCTGTCTCGTTATCCATGCGACACTCCATTCCGCGGCTGACCAAATCCGCTGTTTACGCGGATCGACGAGGCGACTATAGTAGATGCCGCAATGACGAACAATACAGAGGCCCCCTTGCGGTCAGACTTTTCCGGATTGAAGGCCCTCGTCGTAGGATCTACTGGAGGCATAGGGTACGCCATTGCAGAAGCGCTGGCCGCTGGCGGGGCGAGCCTGGTCATGCACGGCCGCAACCCAGCCAGAACCGAGGCCAAAGCGTCACTGTTCCGTGCACGCGGTGTAGTTGTTTCGACGATATGCGCGGATCTGGCCGGAGGTGACGTACCGGAGGCCCTCTTCGACGCGGCGCGGACGAGCGACATCGTCGTTCTGGCGTATGGTCCCTTCGTATACAAGCCGCTGGCAGAGACAACGCCTGACGACTGGCGGTTGACAGCGTACGCATGCCTGGCCCTGCCTGGCATGCTGGCCACGGAAGCAGCCAAGGCTATGGCGGGTAGAGGATCGGGACGCATCCTGCTGTTTGGAGGCACGAGGACAGACGCCGTTCGTGGTTTCAAGTCCAACGCCGCCTATGCCGCGGCAAAAACCGGACTCGGGGTGCTTGCAAAGTCAATCGCGGTAGAATTCGGCCCGCGTGGCGTATCATGCGCCGTCCTCTGCCCCGGATTCGTCGACACGGAGTACCTCGACAATCAGATGCGCACCAGGCTCTCTGCCGTTTCTCCCCGCGGGGGCCTCATCCCCGCCCAGGAAATCGCGTCGCTTGCCGGGTATCTGGTTTCAGGAGGCATGGACCTCGCCAACGGTTCAGTATTAGTGGCCGACAGGGGGTTGTATTCCTTGTAATCCGGGCATCCTTTTTTTTAGGACTAACAAAAGCGACCGTAATAGCCGAAAATTATGTCGAATGGTTGTTTTTTTTACATATAGATAGCTGATCCTGGTCAGTATCAATTTGACAAGGCATTGACGACGCTCTATGATCGTCATAGAATCGACCGATAGCTTTAGAAATGACCTCACGATGGAAGAGGAGTACCATGCCAAATAATGATATCGTTCTTGGTTTCGATGATGAAAAGGACGATAGCCTAAAAATACGGCTTCAAAAAATCGATGACACGTGTCTGGCCCTGTTTCTTACAGGTTATATTGATACGTACAATTCAAATTTCTTCCAAAAACGTGTAGGCAAGGCCATCGATGCTGGCTTTTCCCGTCTCATATTCAATTGCGGTGGCCTCAACTATGTCTCGTCGACGGGTATAGGGTCATTCACCGCGTTTCTCAAGGCTGTAAAACCACGGTCTGGTGATATAGTGCTGCTTGAGATACAGCCCAAGGTCTATGAGGTGTTCCAGCTCCTCGGCTTTTCGCAATTCTTCAATATCAAGGACAACCTCGAGGAAGCCATTGCGTACTTCCATCAGGGATCCCAGAGCAGTTCCCAGTCAATGTTCCCCAAGATTTTCTCGTGCCCCATATGCACCAAAAAATTGAAGGCAGCAAAACCGGGACGGTTCCGCTGTTCCGAGTGCAAAACAATTTTGGCCATAGACAATTCAGGCCAAGTCTTCCTGGGATAAACCCGGCAACCATCCGGGCAATCCCCTGTCCCTCTTGAGGAGGATCCAATGGCAGGCATGACCAAGGTAGAATCCTATCTGATGGATCTCGATGTTTCATATCAGGAAGTATCCCCGACAGCATTTTTCATCGATGATCAGGCAAAGGGTTTGCCTGGCATCACGATAACATTGGACGAACCCATAGTCCTCATGCGCGCCAAGGTCATGCCGGTTCCTTCAACCAAACGAGCCGAACTGTTTGAAAAACTCCTCAGGCTCAATGGAACGGATATGGTCCACGGGGCTTACGGACTTGACGGCGATGACATAGTACTCATCGACACGCTCGAATACGGGACAATGGACAAACCTGAATTCGAAGCGGCTCTCGATTCCATCGGCCTGGCACTTTCCAGGCATTATGGCGTCCTCGGCGCGTTCCGGGGCTGACCTTCAGGAGGCTTACGACCATGGGAATATTCGACAGGATGAAGACGGTCATATCGTCAAATATCAATGACATGATCAACAAAGCCGAAAATCCGGAAAAGATGCTCAATCAGCTGGTCATCGACATGAACCAGCAGATGATAGAATCAAAAAAGGCTGTCGCAATGGCGATTGCCGATGAGAAGAAGCTGGAACGCGAACTGACCGAGCAGAAGCGGCTTTCTGAGGACTGGGAGCGCAAGGCCGTCATCGCCGTAAAGGCAAGCCGGGACGACCTGGCCAAGGAAGCACTTGTCCGCAAGCAGGAAGCTGAAACATACTACCTTCAGCTCAAACCCCAGTGGGAAGCCCAGAAGGCTTCAGTAGAAAAGCTCAAGGACACCCTCAGGCAACTCCAGAACAAGATAGATGAAGCCTCGCGCAAAAAGAACATACTCATTGCGCGGGCCAAGCGTGCTGAAGCGCAGGAAAAAATACAGAAGACGCTTGCCAGTGTTTCCGGCAACACCAGCGCATTCGAGACCTTTGACCGCATGGCCAAGAAAGTGGACGAACTGGAAGCCCGGGCCGATGCGCAGGTCGAACTGGCGGACCTTTCCCAATCGGCCTCACTGGATAAGGAATTCGCCAAACTGGAATCATCCGGAGCAGGAGCGGACCTCCTCCTCGAGGAACTCAAGCGCAAGATGATAGGCTCGGGCGGGTCAGAAACCACAGGGCAAGTCTGACGTGAGGATCCTCTTCGTTGGCAACGAAGAGGAGTATACGGCATCGATACAGACGAGGGGGAACGACAGACCGTTCTCCCTTTTCTTTTGTGCTTCACTCGCTGATGCCCTGAAACCGGCAGGCTTTGACGCTGTCGTCGTTCCGGCGCTCAGATTCCTTGAGTATCCGCCCCTGACAAAACAAGTACCACTTATAGCAAGCGGCACCGCCAGACTGGCAGAAGCCTGCTTTGAGGCTGGCTGTTCGGATTTTATCCGGGAACCCTGGACCGAAGACGAACTCCATGCGCGCATTGCCAGCCATACCCGCACGTACCTTGCATTCAATGATGATGGCTTGATACTTACCGGCCACAGCCTGATAGGCCCTGCCGCTGAAATCCAGCTGAGTGATGCTGCATACAGTATTTTACTGCTTCTGGCAAACAATACCGGGCACGCGGTACCTAGAATGGCCATAGCTTCACTGGTTGGAGAACAAACAAAATCCAGCCGCTCGATCGACATGAGGATAGCACGGCTGCGCGCGGCTCTACGATCAGCGGGAGCTGGAACCGTGGCAGACAGGCTCCATTGTGCACATGGCGCCTATCGACTTGATGCTTGACAAAACCGCACGAGCCACCAGGAACGTTGCTTGTGGATAACCTGTTCATAGTTTGTGCCGAAAATTTAATAAACCAATATACTCGTATAATAAAACGCACAGAGCTGTATCATATTTCATGCATAAAGCAGGAACTCAAATATGTGCTTACTAGATATAGATTTATATTTTTCAATATAGAATTAGCTCAAACACCGCCAGGCTGAAGCTCCAAAAGCTCAAAAAAACGTACAACCATTTTTGTCGAGCTCTTGTGGATAACCTGTGTGTATACTTGCTTGAATACCAGAATCGCTCCATTCAGCTTGTCAAGCGCCATAGCGCATGCTACATTTTTGACGATGAAAAATTTGGCCACCTCTTCCCTCAGGTTCCTCATCACCTTCATGGGTTCGATACTATGTGTATCAGCTGTTTTCATCACCAATTCCTTGATGGAAAACGGTTCGAAGAATTTGATGGAGACCCTGTATGGCATCAGCCTCGCAACAGTTCCCCTCGCGGTGATAGTTGCCTCGTTCATGACATTTTTCAATCTGAACCGTACAACATCGTCCCGTTTCAAGGGCTACGGCATCATACTATTCCTGACGACCTTTACACTCACCGCAACTGCCGCCATCTTACGGTATGTCGACGTACCTTCCGCGCAGGGCATCGCGGCATTGCCAGCAGAGTATCGGCTCATAGGATCCTGGATGTCCGAGGTAGCAAACGCACCCTGGCCGGAATTTTCCGCCGGACTGGCTGCCTTCGCCTTTTTCGCTGCCACGTTCTGGGGGCTTACCAGACTTTCAAGAAGCCGGCCCCTGCTGGGAGCTTTCGTAGCCCCGGGAGGTGCCATTGCCGCCCTCTACGTGTTCTCCCTGTACCTTTCAGGCCCTGCAGATGTGCTGTTCACGCTTGTTGGATTCAACATACCCCGGCTCATGACCACAGCCATCCTCACGGGGGCAAGCGGCCTGGCACTCTTCCTCCTGGACGTCCTCATTGCGAGGAAACCTGCCGGAGGGCGGCGCGATGCCTGAGAAAAAACCTGGATTCATGATGGTGGCCTCAGCGCTTTTTGCTCTGGCTTTTATTGCCGGATTTTTCATCGCACTGGTTTCAATCGGCAAGTCCGGCGTATTGTTCAAATTCGCGCTTTCATGGGAAACAACAAAGGCCTTGTTGTATGTAGCCGCCTGGGCTCCAGCCATCCTGCTTGTTGCGTCAGCTCTGGCAATGGAATCATCAGAGGCGCGGGACGGCTTTTCCGGAGCAGCCTACAGGATCATGTTGCCCGCGTTTACGCTCGCGGCAATAGTCTCCATATTCTACCTGCTTGTCGTACCGGGGCTCGAGGAGCGCAAAAACCGTTACGAGAGCCAGAGCCAGCTCTTTGCCAGTTCACTGCGCCTGGCCGCTGAAGCACTGCAAGACAACCGGCTGGATGATGCGGAAAAATTCCTGCTCGACTGCGCCGCTATCGATATTCGTGACGAAAGCTACGTGGCCCTCAATGACAGGGTAAAATCTGCAGGAATCAAGGCATCAGCCCTGGAAAATGCCCTTCCGCAGACGCAGACTCCCGCACCCATGGATGAAGTCGCCTGGAAAACCGGCAACCGCTTCTATCTGGAAGCGCTTGAAGCCAGGACTGAAGGCCGGACCTTCGATGCACACTACCTCGCCAAGCGCTCTGCTGCTGTGTATTCAAAACGGCCTGAAGTACAACGACTCGTAGAAGAAACCTGGCGTGACCTGCAACGCACGGGACCTACAGCCGAAACTGATGCAGCGGCAGCCTACTACACTCGAAAGCTAGAAGGCTATGAACGATTCCAGGAACAAGATTTTCTGCAGGCATACAGGATCTTTATTGAACTGGAATCCATCAATGCGGACGACGAAGATGTCGCGGTCTATCTGGCCCGGAGCGCAGAAGGGCTCTCATCGATAGCCTTCTTCATAGAAGAGGACATCAAGGCTTTTTCAAGCTCCGACGAGCGCGCCATAACATTCACGATCTCGGAATCCGGCGCCTGGGCGGCGACCATAACTGCAGAACGTGCCGCCAACTCCCAGGAAGCGGTCTACTTCCGCGGGCTTACCCTGGACCTCTCCGGAGCCTCACCCCTTCACGTGAAGGCCCCCTACGCGCGGTTGCACGGTACGACATTGATACTCAGGGCTGTGGACAGATTCAACCCCGACACCGTATGGGAACCCGAATACGAACCTGGCCCGCACGTGCAGAGTCGCACCGACACAGCTGGTATAGATCCCGGCTTCGCCATCGTAGTGCCCTTCTCCCAGGAGGATGCGGCTTCGGCACTGCGCCTGTCGGGAACGCCCGAGGACATTCCGATAGCATTGCTTGCGACGGGTATGGATGACGCGCGCCGTCTGGGGATTGAAACCCGGCCTTTGCTGGCAGAACTGTCAAAACGTGCGGGCTACCCGTTCGCTGTTTTGATGCTCGTCTTGATAGGAGCCGGCATGGGCGTACGGTTCAAGCCAATGGAGCCAGTCAGCGTCGCGATGAAGTACCTTACCGCGCCACTGCTGGTCGCTCTGGCCCTGCCACCGCTCCGCGTCGCAGCTACTGTCGCAGACATTGCCGGCAAGGCTTTTGCCACATGGATACCCAGCGGAATTTTCCTGCCTGCCTGGTTCGGATTCCTCGGGCTGTGCGTATTCTCCAGCTTGTTCATTGCGGCCCGCATTGCAGGCCACTCCGGCGAGTAGGCGGTCAGGCGTCTTCCCTGTAAATCCTGGCTCCGAGGGCATGCAACCGCTCGGTGAGATGTTCGTAGCCACGCTCTATCTGGTAGACATTCTTGATGATGCTGGTTCCCTCGGCGCAGAGGGCCGCGATTACCAGCGCCATGCCCGCCCGCACATCCGGGGAGGTCAGTGAATCGCCCCGCAAGCGCGCAGGCCCCGAGACTACCGCGCGGTGGGGGTCGCAGAGCACGATACGCGCGCCCATGCCTATGAGTTTATCCACCCAGAACATCCGCGACTCGAACATCTTCTCGTGGATAAGCACGGTGCCTTCAGCCTGTGTGGCCACTACGGTCATGATGGAGGTAAGGTCTGGCGGAAAGCCCGGCCAGGGAGCATCATCGATCTTGGGAATCTGACCACCGAGATCGGGAACGACGCGCATCAGTTGCCCTGAATGTACCGCAAGTTCATCGCCGTCCAGGCTCCAGCTTATCCCGAGGCGCCCGAAGGCCAGTTTCATCATGCGCAGGTCATCGGGAACGACGCCTTCTATGACAATGTCACCGTGCGTCACTGCAGCCAGGCCAATAAACGAGCCGATTTCCATGAAGTCGGGACCTATGGAGAAATCAGCGCCATGAAGAGTCTGGACACCTTCAATGGTCAGGATGTTCGAACCTATGCCGGAAACCGACCCGCCCATGGCGTTGAGGAGTCTGCAGACATCCTGCACATGAGGTTCGCTCGCGGCATTGCGGATTACCGTTCGCCCTTCAGCCAGCGCGGCGGCCATCAAGGCGTTTTCAGTGGCAGTTACCGAGGCCTCGTCGAGGAAGAGATCCGCTCCCTTGAGTTTGTTCGCTGAAAACTGGAAGGCTCCATCCACCTCGATGCGCGCGCCAAGTTCCTCGAGCGCCAGGAAATGCGTATCCAGGCGCCTGCGCCCGATGACGTCACCGCCGGGAGGTGGCAGCGTTACCTTGCCAAACCTGGCGAGGAGCGGTCCCGCGAACAGGATCGATGCCCGTACTTTTGCAGCCAGGTTTGCGGGAACATCGGCTGCCTTGACGCCTGCACTTTCAATCTTCCAGGCATTGCCGTCTATCCTATCGACGGTTGCACCAAGTGCACGGCAAATATCGAGCATCACGAGTACGTCTTCTATTTCCGGGATATTCCTGAGGATCACGGCTTCCTCGGACAGGAGGGCCGCCGCTATGCACGGCAGGGCAGCATTCTTGTTGCCGCTCGCGCGTATGCGCCCCTTGAGCGGGTGGCCACCTTCGATACGGTATTGGTTCATAAAAGCATCGTATACGGCAGTCCCGGAAGCGTCAACGCCGCAACTTTCATATATTAGTTTGACCGCATGAAGATCTGGCGCTACCATGAGCAGACAGGCAGGGGCAATGCCCTGCCCAGCAAACAAGGAGGCTCCATGTCCATCGAGAGAAAGAAACCCGTTCCGAGCGATATTGAAATAGCACAGGCTGCGGTCATCAGGCCTATCGTCCAGATTGCCGAACAACATGGGATCAGCGATGAGCATATCGACCATTTTGGCAAGTACAAGGCCAAGGTCCGCCTTGAATTCCTCAAAGAGATTGAAAACAAGCCAAAACGCGCAAAATACATAGACGTCACGGCCATCAGCCCCACGCCGCTCGGCGAAGGCAAGACAACGACGACCGTCGGCCTTACCCAGGGCCTCGGCAGGCTCGGCCTCAAGGCCATAGCGGCAATCAGGCAGCCCTCCATGGGGCCGACCTTCGGCATCAAGGGTGGTGCGGCGGGCGGTGGCTACAGCCAGATAGTTCCCATGGAAGACTTCAACCTGCACCTCACCGGTGACATCCACGCAGTCTCCGCGGCCCACAACCTCTGCGCCACAGCGCTGGACGCCAGAATGTTCCACGAGAGCCGCTGGTCAGAGGCATTCTTCGCCAAGCAAGGCATGACAAAGCTCGACATAGACCAGTACCAGGTCATGTGGCGCCGCGTCGTTGACATGAACGACAGGCCGCTGCGCAACATCCTTCTGGGTGTCGGCGGCGTTGACAACGGCCCGCTCCGCCAGAGCGGCTTCGACATTTCAGTAGCAAGCGAAGTGATGGCCATCCTTGCACTCTCCAAGGACCTCAAGGACCTGAGGCAGCGCATGGGCAAGATAATCCTGGCCATAGACAAGAAGGGCAAGGCAGTCACCACGGAGGATCTCGGTGTAGCCGGTGCCATGACGATACTGCTCAAGGATGCCATCAAGCCAAACATCCTGCAGACCCTGGAAGAGCAGCTCGCGTTCGTGCATGCAGGCCCGTTCGCCAACATAGCCCACGGTAACTCGTCGGTAATTGCCGACCTCATCGCTACAAAGATAGGCGACTATGTCGTCACGGAGAGCGGATTCGGGGCGGACATGGGCTTCGAGAAATTCGTTGACATCAAGTGCCGGACTTCGGGCATATTCCCGGATGCGGTCGTCATCGTGGCCACCGTCCGCGCCCTCAAGATGCACGGCGGCGGCCCCAAGGTATCCCCGGGGAAACCTCTGGCTAAGGAGTATATAGCGGAAGACCAGGAACTCGTCAGGAAGGGCCTCTGCAACCTGCTGGCACATCTGGGCATTGTCAAAAAATTCGGTGTTCCCGCGGTCGTTGCCATCAACGCGTTCCCGACTGACACAGAAGCGGAGTGGAACATCATCAAGGAAGCCGCTATCAAGGCCGGTGCCGTTGATGCCGTTGTCACGAAGAACTGGGCTGAAGGTGGCGATGGTGCAAAAGCGCTTGCAGAAGCTGTCGTCAAGGCAGCCAACATGCCAAGCCATGTCGAGCCGTTCTACCCACTCGAACTGTCAATCAAAGAAAAGATCGAGCGCATTGCCCGTGAAGTCTATGGTGCGGAGCACATCTCGTATTCGCCTGAAGCCGACAAGTCGATCGAGAAATTCAGCGAACTGGGATATGACAGTCTGCCCATCTGCATGGCCAAGACCCAGTACTCACTCTCGCACGACCCGGCGCTCAAAGGTGCGCCAAAGGGCTTTACCTTCCCGATTGCTGACGTCCGGATCGCGGCAGGAGCCGGGTTCATCTACCCGCTGTCTGGCGAGATAAACACCATGCCAGGCCTGTCCAGCAAACCCGGTTACATGGGCATGGACATAGACACCGACACCGGCCGCATCATCGGCCTTTCCTGACAATGAAAGTAGGAGATTAGGATAGGAAATTTGGGCAATGAGACACAGAGAAGATGAGAAGAAAGAAAGGTCAGAAAAGTGAATAAAAGAGAGAGAGTCGGGAAAAGATAGAAGATTTATACTTCTTTTCCTGGCTCATCTCCCCTTATTCATATTACTCATCTTCTCTGTGTCTCTGTGCAAAATTCTTGTCCTATCTAGCCTGATCTATGGAGCTCTGTGCTATTTTCTTCGTATTTCAGGCTAACAGGTGGTCGAGGAGGATTTTCAGGCCTATGCCTACCAGGGTGATGCCGCCGGCCAGTTCGGCCCAGCGTTCAAGGCGGGAACCTATGCGTTTGCCGAATTCGCAACCCAGAAAGCACAGCACGAAGGTTATGAGCCCGATGATCGACGAAGCCATCCAGATGGGTGCCCGGATGATGCTGTAGCTTATTCCGACTGCCAGGGCGTCTATGCTCGTTGCGATGGACAGAACCAGAAGCACGCGCAGGTCAAGCACGTTCAGTTTGTGCCGTTCGTCATCTGAACAGGTAGCAGGATCCTGCACACTGAACGACTCGAACACCATTTTTCCGCCAACAACCGCCAGAAGTACAAACGCAAGCCAGTGGTCCCACGACTCTATTGCAGCGGCAAAGGTCGTGCCCGCGGCATAACCCGCCAGCGGCATGAGGAACTGAAACAGGCCAAAGGCAAAAGCCGTGCGCACTGCATATGCAAACGTAAGGCCCGATACACACATGCCACTGGAAACCGATACGGCAAACGCATCCATCGACAGTGCAAGGCCAGCAAGAATATAGGTGAGCATGTGCAACCTCAGAATTTTCGGAGCAGGAGTCGTTCTACCGTTGCGTGGAGGTCATCGCGGGCGGAACCTTTAGGCAACCGGGAAATTTCAAGCATGGCCCGGTCGGTATAGTGTGACGCGATAGCCCTGGAGCCATCGAGGGCACCAGAATCCCGAACCAGGGCCACTATTGATTCTATGGCATCATCTCCAGGTTTGCTCGATCCCAGCAAGGGTTTTATCTGTGTTGGAGCTGCACGCATGGCCAGTATGAGGGGCAAGGTGCACAGACCCTCGCGGACATCCTTGGCTACCGGCTTGCGCATTGCCCCCGAACTGGACTCGTAATCGAGCACATCGTCCATGATCTGGAAAGCCATCCCGGTGGCATAGCCTGCGCGGGTAAGGGTCGCTATGTTGGAAATCGAGGTCTTCGTCTCAACAGCACCGGCACGAAGGGCAAGTGAAAAAAGCGCGGCGGTTTTACCTGCGATCTTGCGGAGATAGTTGCGCTGGCTTACAGGCCATGCAAAGCGTTCCAGGTCCTGATGGATCTCCTCGGAGCAGAGCGCACCTATGAGGGCGGCCAGCAGACGTGCATTCTGCGGGCTGGAGCTTTCAGAAGCGAGCCGGAAGCAGCGGGAGAACAGCCAGTCGCCAGAAAGCACGGCGTCCTTGTGCCCATACAGGGCATGGAGCGTAGGGACACCGCGCCTTGTATCCGCTTCGTCAATCACGTCATCGTGTATCAGGGTAGCGATGTGCAGAAGCTCGATGGCTGCGGCCAGATCGGTCAGATCCTTGGGCCGCTTGCCAAAGCGTCCCGCCATGATGAGGAAAGCAGGCCTGAGCATCTTGCCATTTGCGTCGATGAGTCGCTCAACCGCATGGGCGAGTGGAAAGCGGTCAGAACCTACTACCAGCTTCATACGCGCGCGAACCGCGTCCAGCCTCGCCGGAATGTCCGGGATGCCGTTCCAGAAATCTGTCATTGTCTATACGGCTCGTTTCACTGGTATTGGCTCGTAAGTATTTACGAAAAGACGAACCACG
>JFJP01000290.1_pt1 | contig 24492 bp, 17 predicted proteins | sample 431651 | NCBI WGS metagenome assembly JFJP01 (sample SAMN02602958, study PRJNA72255) | Microbial mat metagenome, whole genome shotgun sequencing project. | biome: fresh water; feature: sink hole; material: water; isolation source: purple microbial (photo- and chemosynthetic) mats found in...
CCTTGACCCAGAAGGGCATCCGGGTCGAGGTCGCGGGCTTCCGGAGCGCCATGGCCAACAAGGTCATGGACGCCGCCGATCGCTACATCGAGCTGGACCAGCTCGCGGAGCGGTTCCGGAAAGAGGGCGGGACCGAGGACGATGAGGACTATCGGGAGCGTTTATGACCATGGATACCAAGTCAGACGTGGGGTCCGGGCTTGGCCCGGACATCACGTGGGGGTGCACGAGGGGGGACGCAGAGCGACCTGAGGGAGCGGGCGGTCCCCCCTCGTTTATGTCGGTCCCTCGACTCCCCTTGCCTGCGGGCTTCGCCACGGAGGTGATCGTCCAGGAGCACCTGGACGGCGGTCTCCTGCCGTCCGGGCGCTGGACCCTCATCGGAGACGAAAATGTCCGGAGCCACTGGACGGGCAGGCACCTGCCCGAACCCCCCGGCACCCTCTGGGTTCCCACCAGCGAGGCCACCAAGAGCCTGGAAGCCCTGGTGCCCTGGCTGGAGACCTGGGCCGCCCTGCCCCTCCACCGGGACGCCACCCTGGTGGCCGTGGGGGGCGGCGTCCTTACGGACATGGCGGGGCTCGCGGCATCCCTGTTCCTGAGGGGCGTGGCCTGGCACTGCTGGCCCACGACCCTACTGGCCCAGGTGGATGCAGGCCTGGGGGGCAAAACGGCCGTGAACCTCGCCTCCGGGAAGAATCTGGCCGGGGCCTTCCACCCCCCGGAACGCCTGGTGGTCTGCACGGATTTCCTCGCCACCTTGACGGAACGCCACCAGGAAGCCGGTGCCTGGGAACTCTTCAAGCATGCCCTCATCGTGGGGGATCTCCCCTGGGCGGAAGCGCTGCTGGCCTGCCCAAGACCGGGGATCCAGGATCTCCGGCGCTCCCTGCTCCAGAAGGGGGAGGTCGTCCATCGGGATCTCCGGGAGCAGAACGAGCGCAAGCTCCTGAACCTGGGCCATACCCTGGGGCACGCCCTGGAATCGGCCTCAGGCTTCGAGCTGCTGCATGGAGAAGCCGTAGGGCTGGGAACCCTGGCTGCCTGCCTCCTGGCCCAGGCCCAGGGCCTGCCGCCGTTTCCGGAACCCTTCCTGCACCGGTTCGCGGACCGGCTCCGGCCCCTGGCGGACCGGATCCCAGCCTGGGAGGCGTGCCGCCCCATTCTCGGCAGGGACAAAAAGGCTCAGGGTGAATCCAAGGGGGGTGAGGAATCGGCGATACACTGCGTACTTCCGCTTCCCGGGCAGGGTGCGATCTTGCGGCTCCTGCCCCCGGACGCATGGGGGGGTCCCCATGCCCGTCTGGTAGCCCTTCTCCATTGAATCCAGGAACACCCGTGTCCACCTTGAACAACGCCACCCTCCTTCTCACCCTGCTTTCGCTGAGTGCCCCCGCCTGGACCCAACCCCTGGACGATCCACGGGCCCTGCTGTTCCAGGCGCGGGCCAAGCAGGGGGGCGGGGATGATGCCCCGGAAGCCATCCAGCTGTACCAGAGGGTCGTCGCCCTGGAACCCGGGAGTTCCGAAGCCCATCTGCGGCTCTCGGAGGCCCTGGTGGAAGCGGGCGACGTGGACGGCGCCGTTGCGCCGGCGGTCAAGGCCACGAAACTGAACCCCAGGAACGCCGAGGCCTGGGTCCATCTGGCGCTGCTGCAGAACCTGAGGGCGCAATCCGATCCCGCCGCCAGAACCCAGGCCCGCACCGCCTTCCTGGAAGCCTCCAGGCTCCTTCCCAGCGACCCGGAAGTCTGGTTCCGTCTGGCCCAGACCAGCCAAGCCCTGGGTGACGACGAAGGGGCCCTCAAGGCCTGGCTTGGGTTGGGGCGGCTCCATCCGACCCTCCGGTTCACGGATGCCTCCCTGGAGGAAATCGCCTGGGAGCGGGCGGCCCTCCTCGGGGGCAGCCTGAACCACTACGAAGCGCGGAGAGAGGCCATCATGGCCCTCTGCCAGCAGCCCCATCCCAGCCAGCGGCACCTGCGCCTCCTGGAAGAGCTGGCCAAGGAGCAGGCCGACAAGGGGTTTCTCGGCCACGCCGAGGAGAGCTTCCTCCTGCTGGGGGTCCACTACCCCAATGAATCCGCCGTCTGGGAAAACATCTCCCGCATCCAGTTGCAGACCGGGCGCTTCGAGGATGCCCTCAAGACCTACCAGCATGCAGAGTCCCTGCGCCCGTCCCGACGGCTATCCTATTTCCAGGGGCTCTGCCTGATGAGCCTGGGCCGCCTGCCGGAAGCCGAGGGCATCTGGAGAGACCTGTTTGCGGAGGACCCCCCCCCGGAGGATGACCCCGAATTCCTGCAGAACGCGCGTTTCTTCTACGCCGCCTGCCTGCTCCTGCAGGGACGCCCAGGGGATCTGCTGGCGCACCTCCGGGGCTGGCCCGGCAGCGACGATCAGGCCGAACTGGCAGCCCTGAAGGCCCAGGGGTACATCCAGACCAAGGACTGGGCAAAGGCGCGCCTTGCCCTCGGGGAGGGCATGAAACGCTTCCCCGATCAGGCGCTCTTCCAGGCGGCGAAGGCCACCCCTCCCAAGCTGTTGAAAGACAAGTGGCTCTTCAAGAAGGGCGCCACCCAGGCTCTGAGGCAGCTGGATTATGAGAGCATGGCCGCCCTCTGGAATGAGTTCCGGCAATGGGAGCGGTGCCTGGAGATGGTGCAGCTCGCCCGAGCCGCGAGCCCGATGCGCCGCATCGACCTCCTGATGATGCAGTCCAATGCCCTGGACCAGCTGGGACATTCCCGCGAGGCCATCCAGGTGCTCCGGGAAGCGCAGCGCCTCGATGGCTCGTTCCCCATGCTCCAGAACAATCTCGGCTACCTGCTGCTGGAGAATGGCGGCGATCTGGGTGAAGCGAGCCAGCTCATCGCGGCGGCCATGCAGAAGGATCCCAAGAACGGCTCCACCATGGATAGCTGGGGCTGGGTGCTCTACAAGCAGGGCCGACTCCAGGAGGCCGAGGAGGCCCTGCGCAAAGCCGTGACGCTCACGCCCTTCAGCCCCGAGATCCGGCAGCACCTCGGCGAGGTCCTCCTGAAGCTGGAACGGCCTGAGGAAGCGCTCGAGCAGTGGGAGCGCGCCTTGGCCTACGCCTTCCCCCAGAGGGAGGCCCTGGAGGCCCAGACGGAAAAGCTGCGCGTCGATCTGGCGAAGCAGCAGCGCGCCCGGGAAAAGCCTGCAGAACCCCTGACCCCGGACCCAGAGGATATGTCCACCTTGGAAGAGGAAACCCCGTGAAGGCAGCCCTGCTCGCATTGACATCCCTGTTCCTGGCCGCCCAGAGTCCGGCCATCCCGGCCAACGCACCCCTGCTGGCCTCCGCCCGCACCACCCTGAAGGCCCAGTATGCCTGGGGCTACGCCGGCATGGAGGGAGAGGGCAAGGGCACGCTGACCGTCCTCATCGAACCGGCCTCCGAAACAGTCAAACTGGAGCTCTACGGCCTCGGGGAGCGCCTGATGTTCCTGTCCGGAGATCGAGCCGGGGGCTACCGGGTCCAGATCCCGCGCCGGGAACTCGATCTCAAAGGCGCCTCCTTCGGAGAACTGCCCCTGCCCTTCCTGCCCCAGCTGGGCAGCGCCGAGGCACTCCAGAAGCTCCTGACCGAGGGCAGCGGTCCCGGCGTGAAGGTCACCAAGCGGGATGGCAAGGGACCCGTGAAGCTGCGCTATTCCGGCCAGGATGAGCGCGGCAAGGATGTGATGGTGTGGCTCCAGCGCACCCGCTGGGACCAGGCGACCGCAAGCCCGGAGTAGACAGAAAAGCAACTACAATCGCAGAGGCCACGGAGGGAACAGAGGTTCGCAGAGAAAAACGGAAAAGCCCTTTCTTCCTCTGCGCACCTCTGTGCTTTTCTCGTCCTTTCTCTGCGACTGTTTTTTAAAGCGAAACTGCCAATGGAACAGGAATCGAAATGACCTACATCCAGACCCGACTCGAGGATCACATCGGCACCATCACGATGAACCATCCCGAGCATCGCAACGCGCTCAGCGGAGCCCTCATCGACGAGATGATCCAGGCCTTCGAGGACATGAAGGAGCAGAAAGCCCGCGTAGTCGTACTGAGAGCCCACCCCGGCGCCAAGGTCTGGTCCGCCGGGCATGACGTCAAGGAATTGCCCACCCCTGGCAGGGACCCCTTGGGCTACGAGGATTCTTTGGTGCGGGTGCTGCGCACGGTCCAGTACATGACCATGCCCGTCATCGCCATGATCGATGGGAGTGTCTGGGGTGGCGCCTGTGACCTCGCCTTCACCTGCGACATCCTCGTCGGCAGTCCGAAGGCCCAGTTCACCATGACGCCCGCGAAGCTGGGAGTCCCCTACAATCCCTCCGGCCTGCTGCGGTTCATGAATGTCCTCGGCCTGAACGCAGCCAAGGAGATGTTCTTCACCGCCCAGCCCGTCCCGGCGGAGCGCGCCCACCTCCAGGGGATCCTGAACCACCTGGTTCCTGCCGAGTCCCTGGAAGCCTTCACCTACGAACTTGCCGCCAGCATCACCCGCAACAGCCCCCTCTCCATCGCCGCCATGAAGGAGTCCTTCCGCTTGCTGGCCAATGCCTCGCCCCTCACCCCCAACATGTTCGAGCGCATCCAGGGGCTCCGGCGCATCGTCTACGACAGCGGCGACTACCACGAGGGCATCCAATCCTTCCTGGAGAAACGCCCCCCGGTGTTCAAGGGGAAGTGAGCGCCTGGAATCTAGGGCAAAGCAAAAACACTCGCAGTGAGCACGGAGGCAACAGAGGCTCGCAGAGAAAAGCGTAAAAGCCCTTTCTTCCTCTGCGCACCTCTGTGCTTTTCTCCTCTTTTCTCTGCGAGTGTTTTTTCTTGCTGTTCATCCCAACCGCAAACTCAGGTCCGCAGCGGGGGCGCTGTGGGTGAGGGCGCCGACGCTCAGGAAGTCCACGCCTGTCTGGGCGACACTCCGGGCCCGTTCCAGGCTCAGATTGCCGCTGGCCTCCAGGAACACCCGGCGACCGGATGCATCCCTGGCCTGGACCGCTTCGCGCATCTGCTCGTTGGCCATATTGTCCAGGAGGATGCCGTCCACCTCCGGGAGGGTCAGGCATTCCCGCACCTGCTCCAGGGTCTCCGCCTCCACCTCGATCTTGATGAGGTTGGGTGAGACCCGCCGAGCGGAGGCCACGGCCGGGCGGATCCCCCCTGCCGCGGCGATGTGGTTCTCCTTGAGCAGTACGCCATCCCCCAGCGTCAACCGGTGATTGAAGCCCCCGCCGCAGCGCACGGCGTATTTCTCCAGCAGTTTCAGACCCGGCGTCGTCTTGCGCGTATCCAGGATCCGGGCTCCGGTCCCTTCGATGGCCTCGACGAACTGGCGGGTGAGGGTCGCCGTGCCGGTCAGGCGCTGGAGCAGGTTCAGCATGACCCGCTCGGCCATGAGGATGGCGCGACTGGACCCTGTAACCGTCAGCACATCTCGACCCGGCAGTACCCGATTCCCGTCCGCTTCCAGACAGTGGATCTGCAACCCTGGATCCACGGCGTTGAAAACCTCCACCGCGATGGGCAGCCCGGCTAGAACCACCTCAGCCTTGGCCACCACCCGTGCCCTCATGGGCCGGTCGGGCACGGAGGCAGTGGTCCAGTCCTGGGTGCCCCAGTCCTCGCGCAGAAAGGCACGGATCGCATCGGAGTATGTGAGGAGATGGGGGGCATTGAACATGGTGGTCTTGACCTTTCTTCCAGCGAGGAACAGAGCAATCCTGGAACGCCATGGCCTGCATTCTCCCACGGAGCTGCTCAGAGTCACGCTGAACCGCGCAGGGGTCGATAGGTATCTGGTCCAGGAAGGGAGTCACTCTCCATGCACGGCAGGCAAGCCTGTATCTTGATGTTGGCATGCTGCCTCAGGCTAGCCATGCCAATGGTCGGCCAGGAACTGCAGGCGAGCAGGTCAGGTCCCATCCTGGTGGGAATCAATTCAAACTTTCCTCCCTTCGAGTATGTCGATGCCATGGGCAATCCCAAGGGCTATGACGTGGATCTCATGCGGGCCGTCGCCAGAACCATGGATCTGGACATGCGGATCGAGGCGGGGCCTTTCGAGGTGGTCCGAAGGGATCTTGAAGAGAACCGCATTCGGATGCTCGCCGGAATGATGCGCTCCAAGGAACGGGAACGCTACGCAGACTTCTCGACCGCTTACCTGGTGATCCACTACGGCATCTATGTGCGCAAAGGTTCAAAGGCTTTCCAGAACCTGGAAGCCTTGCGCAATCAATCCGTCATCGTGGAAAACGGTGCCCAGATGCACGAATACCTCAAGACCCTTGGCTTCGCCAAGGAGCTTGTCCCCGTCAAGTCGACGCCGGAAGGACTGCGACTCCTGGCCTCGGGCGCCCACGATGCTGCCGTCGTGCCCTTGCTTATCGCCGCCATACAAATCCGTGATCTCCGGCTCACCAACCTTCGGCGGGTAGGAGAAACCGTCTACAGCCGGGATATGTGCTTTGGTGTGGCCAAGGGGAACGCAGAACTGTTGGGGTTGCTGAACACGGGACTGGCCATCCTCAACCAGACCGGGGAATACACGCGTATCTACCAGAAGTGGTTCGGCGACCTGGACCTGGACCAGGAGACGTTCCTGTCCCGCCTGCGCAAGGTGATCTGGGTCCTCGTTCCCCTGCTGGGGCTGGCGGTTTCCGCCTTGGCCTGGACCTGGTTCCTGCGACGCCAGGTCTGGTCGCGCACCCGGGAACTCCAGCAGCTGAACCGGACCCTCCGGGACAAGGAGCGTTTCCTGCAAGCCATCGTGGACAACCTGCCCGTGGCCATCTTCGGCAAGGATCCCAATCGCGGCTTCATCTACACCGTGTGGAACAAGCGCAGCGAGGTGCTCTTTGGCTTGAAGGCCGCGGAAGCCCTGGGCCGGAGCGATACGGAGCTGGCGCCTCCGGAGGATGCGGCCTTCTTCCTGAAGACGGATATCCAGGCGATCCAGCAACGGTCCCTGGTCAACGTCGCGGAAGATCACTTCTGGGACACCCAGCAGGAACGCGTCCTGCTGCACACGGTGAAGGTGCCGATCTTCGACGAGGAGGGACGGCCCTGGATGGTGCTGGCGATCTCCGAGGATATGACCCTCAAACGCCGCACCGAGGCCGCCCTCCAGCGCAGCCAAGCCAGCCTGGCGGAAGCCCAGCGCATCACTCATCTGGGGAACTGGGAATGGGACCTGGAACAGGCCCAGGTGAGCTGGTCAGATGAACTCTACCGGGTGCTCAACCTGGAACCAGAGGAGATCCAGCCGTCCATCCACGCCATGCTGCGCCGTTCCCATCCGGCCGACCGCAAACAGGTGTTGCTCCTGCTCAGGCAGGCCTTTACCCATGGGCAGTCCGCTGCGCTGGATCATCGCATCCTGAAGCCCGGAGACGGGGTACGGTACCTCCATACGACCATCGAGGTCAGAACCGACGCAGCAGGGAGAGTGTTGCGTCTCTTCGGAACCTCCCAGGACATCACCGAGCGCAGGAACGCCGAGGAGGCCCTCCGGCAGGCACAGAAGCTGGAAGGGCTTGGGGTCCTGGCCGGTGGCATCGCCCACGATTTCAACAATCTGCTCACCGCCATTATGGCCAATCTGAATCTGGCCCAGATGCTCATCCCCGAGGAGGCCAAGGCCGCCCACTACCTGAAGAGCGTGGAAACCACCGTCACGCGAGCCTCGGACCTGACTAGGCAGATGCTGGCCTACTCGGGACGGGGAGCCTTCGTGATCCAGCCCCTGGATCTGAACCAGGTCACCCAGGAGATCACCCAGCTCCTGAAGGTTTCCATCTCGAAGAAGGTCCAGATCCGGTTCGATCTCCTGCCAAACCTCCCATGCATAGAGGCCGATGTCTCCCAGGTCCAGCAGGTCCTCATGAACCTGGTCACCAACGCCTCCGAAGCCATCGGGGACCAGGCGGGCACCATCACCCTCCGCACCCGCAGCTCCATGCTGACCCAGGCCGACCTCCTCCGGGACTTCCCTGGCCAGGTCCTGGAACCCGGCAGCTTCGTAACGCTGGAGGTGTCCGACACGGGCAGCGGCATGGACCCTGACACCCTGGAACACCTCTTCGAGCCCTTCTTCACCACCAAGTTCTCCGGGCGCGGCCTAGGGCTCTCCGCCTTGAGGGGCATCCTCAAGGGGCACCATGCAGGCATCCAGATCAGCAGCCGACCCGGGCAGGGCTCGATCTTCCTGATCCATTTCCCCGCAGGCAGCACCCTGCCGACGACACGCATCGAGGACCCGGAAACCCCCTGGCAGCCTGGTCCGGCTCCGGGCACCGTGCTCGTGGTGGATGATGAGCCTACCGTGCTCGCCTCCACCTCGGCCATGCTCCGCACCCTGGGATACCCGGTCATCGAAGCCCGGGATGGGCTGGAGGCCCTGGAGCGCTTCGATGAATCCGCCGGAGACATCTCGCTGGTGCTTCTGGATCTGACCATGCCCCGCATGGACGGACACGAAGCCCTGCGCGAACTCCAGAAACGCCACCCCACGGTGAAGGTGATCCTCTGCAGCGGCTACCACGAACAGGAAGCGTTGAAGGAGACACGGCTCGGAGGCTGCGTGGGATTCCTCCAGAAACCCTTCCGGCTCCGGGACCTCCGGGCCGCCCTCCAGAAGCTGCCCCGATGATCCCTGATCCCCTCCATCTCCTCCCTCCTCAGGACTACCGGGTCATGCCCTGGAAGAACGGAGGTGGCACCACGACGGAACTCACCATCGAGCCCCCTGGAGCTTCCCTGGATAGCGGCTTCCTCTGGCGGCTGAGCATGGCGGAGGTGGGCGTTTCCGGCCCCTTTTCGCGCTTCCCGGGCTATGATCGCACCCTGCTGCTGTTGGAAGGGCGCGGCATGCGCCTGGATTTCGATCAGCGGGAATCCGTGCATCTGGAACGCTTGCTGGAACCCGTCACCTTCAGCGGGGACGGCCTCACTTCCGGAACCCTGCTGGAAGGCCCCTGCCGGGATTTCAACGTCATCACCCGGCGCGCAGGGTACCGGCACCGGCTGGAGGTTCTGCACCTGGACGGGTCCCCCAAGGCACTGTTCCAGGCCGCGATCCGATTCGTCTATTGCGTATCCGGCAACCTGAGCGTGAAGGCCTGCGATCTCCAGCCCAACGGACTGCTGCGCATCGAGCCCGGAGTGGAAGACCTGGAGGCAACCGGGCCAAAGGGTTCCGTAATCCTGGTCATCGGCATCGATCCCGTGGTTCCTTGATTCGCTCCATCCGGAACGGGCGAAACAGAATCAGCCACGAAGGCACACGAAGGGCGCTTCGCGCCAACACGAAGAAAGAAAATTCTGATTCTGCACGGAGTGGCGTGCCAAGGATTGCAGAGGATCAAGAAGCATCGTGCCCGGTACCGGGATGGTCAGTCGCTGGCTCTTTGGGCTGGATTCCAGGAGGGCAGGCCTGGTGGCCGCTCAAGCGCATGCTCCAGGCCTGCCCTCCTGGAATCTCGTGCGCCCCTGGCGCACGAGCCCCCTTTCGGGGGCCCGCCCGAAGAGCCGACTCCCACCTGGAATTCCATGAAGAGCCAAAATGCCTTTTGTTCTTTTCTTTGTTCTTTTCTTCGTGTGTCTTCGTGTGTCTTCGTGTGTCTTCGTGGCTTCCGCTTTTCTGCTTTTCAACAGCGCCGCACGGTATCAGTCCCCAGTGTCCACCAGGGGTCCGCCTTCGTGGGTCAGGAGGGCCTTCTGGATGGCGGAACCGTCGGGGCGCGATACACGATGGCTGGGCAGGAGGATCTGGATGGGGTTGTCGTTGAGGGTGTCCTCAAGAGCCTGCCGGATGTCCTCGCCCCCCATTCTCCGCACCAGTTCCTCGATCCCCAGGGTTTGGCCGTAGGGGATCGCTCGAACCTCCTCCCACAGCCGTTCCTGGAACTCGTCGCAGATGGGGGCAAGGGGCAAGGTGAACGTGCGCAGAGTCCCGGCGAAGTAGGCCGCGATCTGGCGCACCAGATAGCGGTAGACCTCCCGCTGGCTCTTGGAGGCGAGCGGCATGGTGGCCCGTGGGTCCAGCATGCCGAACTGCAGGTTCCGCAAACGACCGCGCTCGTCGAAGGCCGCCCACATGGGGCCCAGAGGAGTCTCCAACTCGTAATAGCGCAGGAACATGAACTAAATCATCGCAGGAATCACCCGCGATGGTTGAAAAGATAGATCCGACAGAATTAGTGCCAACCCCCAGGCAATCCGCGCCCTCGACCAAGTCCGAGGGCAAGTGCGCTGCCCAGGCTTCCGCGCGGTCAAACTGATGAGGAAACCTTAGCCAGCTTCGCCAGGAGTTCTTCCATCTCGAATGGCTTGGAGATGACCGCCACTCTCGGTTGTTTGAAGCAGGACCACGCCTCAATATCCGGCTGCCCGGAGGAGATGAGGATGGGCGCTTCGATGCCCAAGGCGCGGATCTTCTCCATGGTCTGCACACCGTCCATACGGGGCATGTTCTGATCCAGGATGATGAGGTCCGGAAGCGGCCCCGACGTGAGGCTTGCCAGGGCCTCTGCCCCTCCTGCCACGGCCGTGGTCTGGAGACCGGCGTTCTTGAGCATCCGGGCGACCAGGAAGCGGACGTCCTCGTCGTCATCCACCAGCAGCACCGTCCGAGGCCCCAGGGGGGAGACGGAAGCTTCGACCGTGGGCGGCGGTACGGGCATCGGAATCCGGGGGAGCCGGAACGTCACGGTCGTCCCTTGGCCCGCTACGCTGGCAATCTCCAAGACCCCCCCATGGGCCTTGATCACGCCATGGGTCATGCTCAAGCCCAGCCCCGTGCCCTTGCCGACCGCCTTCGTGGTGAAGAAGGGTTCCGTCACCCGGGCCAGGATCTCCGGGGTCATGCCTGCCCCGGTATCTTCGACGGACACGGCGATCCAGCCCTCCGCAGGGAGGGCGGTCCGGAAGGTCAGGGTACCGCCATCGGGCATGGCATCCAGCGCGTTGAGGCAGAGGTTCATGAGGGAATGGTTGAGGCTGCCCACCTCCCCTTGCACCCATAAGGGCTCCCCATGAAACGCTTCCAGGATCCTGATGCGGTTCCGGGTGGTGCTTTCCAGCAGGACGCGGACCTCGGTGATGAGGGCATGCAGTTCCAGGGGACCTGAGCTGGAGAGGGTGGGCTGGGCAAAGTGTGTCAGCGATTTCACCACGTCCCGGCCCCGTCGGCAGGCCGTGCCGATGAGCCGGTAGGCTTCCAGGTCCTTGCCTGCTGTCACGAGCCGTTCGCGCAAGGAGGCCGTGGCCATGATGGCCGCCAGCACGTTGTTGATATTGTGCGCTACCCCCGCCACCAGAACGCCCAGGGCTTCCAGCTTCTGGACCTGGGCCATCCGCTCATCCAGCCTGCGCCGCTCAACCTCCGCCTGCTTGCGCTCGGTAATATCGCGGGATACCCCTAGCACCGAGTGGACCTCACCCTTGGCGTTGAACTCCGGAGTCAACCGCAGATCAAGGACCAGGAGACCCTCTACCCCAGCCCACTCGAACTCGAGCTGGCAAGGTTCAGCGGTCTCGAAGACCCGCTGGATGTGCGCTTCCCATAGCTGGCACAGGTCTTCGGAGAAGCCAGCCTCCCGATGAGTCTTGCCGATCAAGTCCGCCGCCGCCGCACCCGAGATTGCCAGCCCCGCCGGGTTCATGTAGGTATGCCGGCCTTGCCGGTCGTAGCGCATGATGTAGTCGGTACTGCTTTCGGCCAAGGAGCGGAACTGTTCTTCGCTGATCCTGAGAGCCTCCTCGGCCCGCTTGCGCTCTGCGATGAAACGCGCCTGCTGGAGGTTCTGATAAGCGGCCGTGGAGAGCTGATGGGAAAGGGTGAAGAGCGCCCGGGCGATCTCTTCGAAATGCTCCCGCGACATGGGGGGAACGGCCTGGAACGCCTGCAGGAAGGCGGTTTCGTCCGCGCCAATCGCCTGAGCGTAAGCCCGCATGGCTTCGTCGGTCTGCTGTGCGTCCCGCACCTGACCGATCAGCCAGTTGGCGAGGTGCTGGCCCCCGATGGTAATGCTGACGCCGGCATCCCACAAGCCACCGCTTAGGCAGGGCTGCACCAGGGGCCCCTCCGGGTGCAGGCCCCCGATGACGGCATCGGACTTGAAGCAGTTAGCGCGGCCCTTTTCGGTCTTGCGGATGAGCTCGCAGAACGCCGTGAAACGGCTCGGTTGGGTCAGGGGCGTGCCGTCTGGCTGCGTGATGAGGGAAGCCACGCCGGTGGCAGCGGCAAACTCATCCTGGATGCGCTGGATCTCCGGGAGACTGAACAGTTCTTCGAAGGCGATCGGGCCATTTCCCATGGGCTGGGTCAAGGCGGCCAGCCGGTTTTCGATCAGCGCTTCCGCCCGCTTCTGATCGGTGATGTCATGGATGATCGAATGCAGGATCTGGCGATCGCCGCTGCGGAGCCTGCTGCAGGAGACCGCCACGTCCCGGAGAGAGCCATCCGCCAGACGGTGCAGGAATTCAAAACGCGTCCCATTGGTTTGCGGGACCGAATCCATGGCCTTCTGCAGTTCCGGGGCCGACAGGCTGTTGAGCTCCGAGATGCACAGGGCCTGGAGTTGCGCCCTGGAATAACCGTAGAAGCTTGCGGCGGCGCTGTTGGCATCGAGGATGCGCCCGCTGACCGGATCGATCAGCAGCATCACCGAGGCACTATCGGCGAACTGGCGGCGGTAGGATTCCTCGCTCGCAAGCAATTCCTGCTGCATCCGCTTCGCATCAAGGTGGAGTTGCCATTCCCGGAGCCACCGTTCGAGATGATGGGGGAGACCGCGATAGGTTTCCGGGGACTTGACCAGATAGTCCAAGGCCCCCTGCTTCAGGGCCTCCACCGCCGTCTGTTCACTGCCGTAGCTGGTCATGACGACGATGGGGAAGGGGCGGGCCTCAGTGGGATCGGCCAGGACCTCCGTTGCCTGGCCATCCGGAAGGTTGAGGTCCATCAGGACGAGAGCCGGATGCCAGGCCAGGCCCTGGGCCCGAAATTCCTGGAGGGACTTCAGCACCCGGAGTTCCATGCCCGTCAGGCTTTCGAGGGAACGGGCGACGGCCTCGGCATGGGCCGATTCGTCTTCAATGACCAGGATGCGGAGGGGCTGAGGTTGCATAACGGGCCTTGGACAGGTCAGAAGGGGAATTTGTTCCAGGCCAGCCAATAGTAACCGAAGGCCTCCATCAGCTCGGTGAAATGGGCCAGATCCACCGGCTTCACCAGGTAGCTGTTGGCCTGGCATTCATAGGCCCGGACCATGTCACTTTCCGCGGCGGAGGTGGTGAGGATCACGATGGGGATACTGCTCAGGCCGGGATCGGCCTTGGCAAGCTTGAGGACTTCAAGCCCGTCCACCTTGGGCAGTCGCAGATCCAGCAGCACCATCCCTGGCCGGGGACACGTCTCCGGATCCCGATACGGCCCCTGGTGGAGCAGATAATCCAGCGCCTCCTGACCATCCCGGACATGCACAAGGCGGTTGGCCACCCGGAAATCCTCGAGATTCCTCCGCACGATCTCGGCGTGGGCCGGATCGTCCTCCACCAGCAGAATGAGAAAGGGTTCACCGATCACGAGCGCGCTCCTTGGTTGCGGTCCTTCATCGCCAAGGGCAGGGTAAACCGGAAGCAGCTTCCATGTCCCAAGCCTTCTGATTCCAGCCAGATACGCCCTTCGTAGAGTTCCACAATACGCTTGACGAGAGCGAGTCCCAGACCCGTACCCTCGCTCGCGGCATCCAGTTGCTCGAAGAGGTCGAAGACCTTGACCTGATACCGGGGGTCGATGCCCAGGCCGTTGTCCCGGACGAAAAACACGGTCTGGCTCCCCCGCCCCTCGACGCCCAGAGTGATCTTGGGCAAGGGCTGATCACCCATGTACTTGACCGCATTCTCCACCAGATTCTGCCAGAGCTCTTCCAGCCTCGAACGATCCCCGCAGAGGCGGATGGGCGAGACCTCCACCTGGACCGCCACGCCCCGGGTCGCAATCGCTCCGGCCACAGCCTTCAGAGCCCCCTGCACCAGGTCCGCAAGAGCGATGCTCCCGGGGGGATTCACCACCCTCCCCACCCGGGAAACCTCCAGCAGGTCCTCCAGGAGGCGTCCCATTCTGTTGCTGGCATCGCGAATGAAGGTCACATCCTTCCCCACCCGCTCCACCCGGCCCTGTTCCAGATCCTGCTCCAGATAGCCCAGGAAAGTCTGGACGGTGACGAGGGGGCTCTTGAGATCATGGGAGATCATGTAGGTGAAGCGCTCCATCTCCGCGTTCTTCTGCTTGAGCTCCGCCTCGCGGCGCTTCCGGTCCGTGATGTCCTCGAACACCGTGGCGAACTGTCCCGGCCTGGGCGAGATCACGGAGATGCGGAAGTGTTTCTCCAGTGGCGGGAAGAAGGTCTCAAAGACATAAGGATCGCCGCCCAGGGCGACCTTGCTGAACTCCTCCAGGTAGGGCGGCACGTCGGTCCCATAGATCTCGGTGCCAAGGCGCCCCGGGGCAGTGGTCGCCGCGATCCCCGTATGCACCTGATAGGCCGGGTTCACAGCCAGAATGCGGTAGTCCAGAAGCTTGCCTGTCTCATCCTGCACGAGTTCGTGCAGGGCGACGCCCTCCGTCAGATTTTCGAAGAGGGTGCGGAACTTCTGTTCGCTTTGCAGGAGAGCCGCCTCAGCCTGCTTCCGCTGGGTGATGTCGATGAACGTGCAGACCACCTGATGGACCGTCCCCTCCCCGTGCAACTGTGGCTCGGCATCCACCAACAGCCAGACTCGGTCACCCTTGGCGGGCCGATACACCCCCATGACCACATCCCGGACGGGCTGACGGGTGGCGATCGCTTGCGCGACTGGGTGGGTAGCTCCGGGGAAGGGGGAGCCGTCTTCATGGAGCACATGCCAATCGGGGTCGAAGGAGGTCTTGCCCAGGAGCTGGTCTTCACTGATACCCAACAGTTCCAACGCTTTCGGGTTGCTCAACAGGATTTCCGTGCGCGGATCCTGCAGCAGCACACCCACCTGCATGTCCCACAGGATGCGCCGGTATTCCCTTTGGCTATCCTGCAGGGCCTGCTCTGCCCGCTTCCGCTCCGTGATGTCAATCCCGATCCCCATCAGGTAGCGCTGCCCCTGAGCCTCGAATTTGACGCCGGTGAGAATGAAGGGCACCTGCCGTCCGTCCTTCGCCACCAAGGGGGCCTCCACCGAACTCTGGCCCTCCTCCATGACCACTTCCACCACCTTCAGCACCGCACTTTGGACTTCCGGGACATGCCAAGCCACCAGAGCACGTCCGGCCATCTCGCCGGCGTCGAACCCCAAAAGAGTTTCATGCCGCTTGTTCCAGAGCACCAGCCGGAGCTCCGGGTAGGTGTAGAGGTAGAAGATGCCCGGGAGGCTGTCCAGGACCGACTGAGAAAACTGTTGTTCCTGCCTCAGGGAGGTCTCCATTTGCTTGCGATCGGTGATGTCCCGGGCTGTGCCCTGGAAACCGGCCACCGCTCCGGCAGCATCCCGCAAAGGTGCTCCACCGGAAGTATGCCAGCGCCAGGAGCCGTCCAGGTGCCGCACCCGGTATTCGATCCCCTCCTGCCGCTGCCCAGTCGTCACCACTTTTTGTAGCCATGTCTGGCACAGCTCGACATCCTCCGGATGGACAAACGCCTGGAAAGGGTGTCCCTCCACCTGCTCCACCGGGTGCCCCAGCCGCGCGGTCCAGGCCGGGGCAACATAGGTGAAAACCCCCTCCAGCGTGAGGCTATAGATGATGTCGTGGCTGTGTGCCAGCAACAGGCGGTGCTTCTCCTCGCTTGCCCGCAGGGCTTCCGCAGAGCGGAGGCCAACTGCCTGGCGGGTGAGGACTCCGCCGATCAGCAGGGTGACCAGTGGATAGACCAGCAGGATGGGCAAACCAAGCCGCTGGACAACCCCGAGCCCCATCCCCGCCGGCAAGGTAAACATCAGCAGCAGCATTGCCCCATGGACCAGCAGGCCCATGCCCAGCAAGCGTGCTGCGGTGAGCGGGGCTCCTTTGCGCAACCAGCGCTGGTGGCAAGCCAAGCCCAACAGCGCCGATGAGGCAATGACCAGCCCGCCCATCAGAAGCCCAGCGCCGCCCAAGGTGAACCGGTAGAGGAGCGCCATCCCGCCCGCGACGCCCACGGCCAGGGGACCGAAGAAGAGCCCGCAGAGGCTGAGCATCACAGAGCGGCCGTCAAAAATGAGCCCCGGGCCCAAAACCAGGGGCCGCATCATGCCGATCACCGCTGCGCCGCCGAAGAGCAGCCCTTGCAAAACCGCCCCCCGGACCAGGTGTTCCCGGCATCGCGGGACGAAGCCCGAAAGCATACTCAGAGCCACCAGCATAGCCAGGTTGTAGGCCAGTTCGATGAGGCTAGTGAGCATGATGGCCCTTTGGGGACTCACCGAAGGTCCCGCCGCCCGGTTGTACCAGCCTGTCCAGATCCCGACCGCCCAAGCCCATTCGTCCCCTCAGGTTTCAGTCATCGGCAAGGACTCACCGAAATTTAATTCCTGCCATGAATGACAATTCAAACAGATGAAATAAGGTGAGTTATCGAATCGCCTCGTTTGGGATTGATGGGGCGCTGAACCCCCGTTTGGCAAGTTCGCGGAGGTGGCGCTGAAGGGTCTTCTGCTTCACATCTTCGGAGGGATGTTTCGGCTCGGGCTCTTCATAGGCGGTTCCTTGGCCCAGGAGGCGGTACACGATCAACAGCAGCTTTCAGGCGATGCCTAGGAGGGCCTTTTTCTGACCCACGGAGGAAAGCGTTCACCCCCTAGCATACGGGTCCTGAATCCACCCAATCCCTTCAGTGACCTTGCCGGACAAGCCATTCGGTTGCTGAGGCAAAGCTCGACGCAGAGGCACTGAGAAAGCAGGAGCGGAGGTTGTTGTGCTGCTCCATTCCATCTCCCCCTTCAGGAAGAATGGTTCCCTGGTGAACCTGCCGTTCTCCGAGATCCTCCGCGGTTCTCTGGGCCTCCGCCTTGGGCTTCAGGCGCGCGAGCAGTCTTCATTTGGGAAGACCTGAACGATTACGCAGCACCTCCTTTTCAACCACCGAGCACACGGAATACACGGATGAAAAGCGGTTCTTCAGCCCCATTGCGATCTTGGCCGCCCTGAGCGCACAGGTGGTGAATCGTTTTTCAGATGCGTTTATCGCTTCCCTCCAGCCTGCAGAAGGACCAGGGGCATGAACGCCTCCAAACCATCGAAGGCAGAAATCAAACATGAGCGGTGACTTTCCGATAGGAAGCTGAAGATTGGAGACCCCCACCGGCATCGTTGCTGGCCTGGGGCCGAACCGAAACACAAGGTGAACGGTATGCTCTCCCAGGGGATGATGGCGTTTTCAGCTCTGCTCCAAGTCGTGGCAACGGTCATGAGCGTTCGCCTCATCAGAGTGACGGGGCACCTGACGGCCTGGATTCTTTTGTCCGCAGTCATGCTGCTTCAAGCGTTCAGGCGCATCTTCGTCTTGGTGTCCGTGTCTTCTGCTCAAGCGACGGAAGGTTCCATGGATGCTGCGCTCGGGCTGCTGATCTCTGCGGGGATGCTGGCGACAGTCTGGCTGATCAAGGGCTACTTTGAAAGCATGGCCCAGCGCGAGGAGGCGTTTCGCACCGTGGCAGATTACACCTACGATTGGGAACTCTGGGAGGACGCTGCGGGTCACCTCCTCTACTGTTCTCCCTCCTGCAAGCGCATCACAGGGCATCCAGCAGAGGCCTTCATGACCGATCCGGGCTTGCTGGCTCGCCTGATCCACCCTGAGGATCTGCCGAGATGGAATGCCCATCGGATGACTGCCTGTGATGCCGCTAAGGCAGTACCAGAAGCGGAATTGACATCTGTGAATGAATTTGAGTTCAGGATGCTCGTACCCGATCGTGGTTTCTGCTGGATCAGCCATGTCTGCCACCCTGTACTGGATGCACAAGGGGTTTGCAAGGGCTACCGGAGCTCAAACCGTGACATCACGGAGCGTAAGCAGCAGGAAGCAGAGCACCGCAAGCTTGAAGACCGGATAGCCCAGGTCCAGAAGCTGGAAGCCCTTGGCGTCCTAGTGGCAGGTGTTGCCCACCATATCAACAACGTGCTGATGGTCATCATGGGGACGGCTTCTTTGCGCGAAGACTGTGCGCCAGACACCGAAGACCAAGCAGCCTACGGGATGATTGGCAAGGCCTGCAGGCGGGGCAGAGAGGTGGTGAAAGCCCTGATAGAGTTCGCCCGCCCCGTCCCCCCGAGTCAAACGCCCATTGAGCTGCATGCACTCATCAACGAGGCACGCGCCTACCTGGGGAAGGTTCCCAGCGAGCGCATCGAGATCGTTGGCATGTTCGCAGAAGAGCCTCTGTGGATCCGTGGGGATGCCTGGAACCTCATTCAGGCTTTTGTAAATCTCGGCCTCAACGCGGTGGATGCCATGCCCAACGGAGGCACCCTCATCTTCAGGACAGCCATCGCGGAACAGGACTGGGCTGAACTATGTGTGGAGGATAGCGGAGCAGGCATGACTCCGGAAGTGCTGACACGGGTGCTGGATCCATTCTTCACCACCAAGGCAGTAGATAAAGCCATGGGACTGGGCCTGAGCATGACCCACGGCATGGTCAAGGCCCATGGCGGGACTCTGGACATTGCCAGTTCACCGGGTCACGGCACCACTGTGAAACTGCGATTCCCCCGGATCCCTGCACCTGGTGAACCATAACAATGACTGATCTTGATGTTCATCTCTCGTAAGCGTTCAGACCTCCATGTGATGGCAAGCCATTCGGATGCTGGGGAAAAGCTCGACGCGGAGGCGCTGAGAAGATGAGAAGGAAGGAGATGCACCGAGACAAGACCATCTACCCCGGTGGGGTGCCGCGATGACTGAAAACCCAGCGGGAGGGTGGCATCACCTTGCGGAGCCCTTGAAGGTGCAGGCCAGACGATGCAGGATCGGTTTGGGAACGTCCTGCAGGATGGCCGTTATGGCTTTGGAATATAGTGCGATTACCCTGGGGGGTAGGCAGCAGAAGGATCCGTGCCTGTGATGGCAGGCACCCACTTGGCGCACGCCCTCCTCAGAACCCCTCGCCCAGGCTTTCCGCGATCTTCACGGTGAGATCCTCCTGCTGGAAGGGCTTGCAGATGTAGTTCACGGCCCCGGCCTGGATGGCCTGGATGATCTTGCCCCGCTCGGATTCAGTGGTGAGCATCATCACAGGGATGGCTTGGTAGGCGGGATCCGCCTTGAGTTTCGCCAGCAGTTCGAAGCCATCCATCTCCGGCATGTTCACATCCAGGATGATGAGGGCGATCTCCGCATGGTCCTTGGCCACGATTTCGAGGGCTTCCAGCCCATTGGAGGCCTCCAGGAATCCGTAGCCGAGCACATCCACGGTGCGGCCGATGATCCTGCGCATCACCCCGGAATCGTCAACGGACAACACCTTTTTCATGACGCACCTCGACTCAAGTAAGCGAACAACGGTAGTAGCTTCCGCCCGCATGGCTCTGCTGGACAAAATCGTCGGAAATCCCCCGCAAGGATTCCACGGCGCTGATGATCAAGTGCCCTTCCGGAGCCAGGAGGCCCGCAACGCCCCTGTAGATTTGTTGTTTGAAGGCATCCGAGAAATAGATCGTCACATAGCGCATGAAAACGATGTCAAACCGCCCCAAAGGTTCCATAGGATCCTGGAGGTTGAATTTCCGCAGCGTCACCAGCCGCTTGAGGTCGTCACCGACGACCCAGACGTTGCCATCCTGACGGAAGTAGCGGTTGCGGAGGTTCTCGGGCAGGCCCCGACTGATCGAGGCATTGTCGTACCGACCGAGCTTGGCCAGCATGAGGGCCGAAGGAGAGATGTCCGTGGCCAGGATCTCGAATTGATCCGGGCGGACGCCAGGATTGGCGTTGCAGAACTCGTAGATCGACATGGCGATGGAATAGGGTTCCTGGCCTGTCGAGCTGGCTCCGGACCAGATACGGATCCTGAAACGGTTTCCAGCCAGGAGATCCTCTGCCAGCTTGGGAAGAAACTTCTCGCGGAGGATCTGGAACGGGTGCGTGTCCCGGAACCACAAAGTTTCGTTGGTGGTCATCGCATCCACGATCTTGTCGCGCAGCTGGGAACTGGGATCATGGGAGATCAGACGATAGAACGAGCCGAAATCTGCGCAGCCATTCTCAGCCAGCAGACCCGCCAGGCGCGTCTCGATCAGATAGGCTTTTTCGTCCCCAAGGGCGATTCCGCACCACTTCTCAATGAGATCTCGAAGCAGCTTGAATTCGTTGATGGAGATGGTTTCCGGCATCAGTTACCTCTGTTTTTCTTCACGAGATAGGTCATCCGATCCGCCAGCCGGTCCAGGGCCACTTGTTCATCAGAAAGCCCGGCCTCATCGACCGCCAAGGGCATACCGTACACCACACAGGTGCCTTCCGTCTGGGCGAGGCACATACAGCCCCGGCGCTTCATGGCGCGAACCCCTTCGCACCCGTCGTTGCCCATGCCGGTCATGATCACCGCCAGCATGTTGCCTTCGTAATGGGCCGCAAGGGAGCGGAACAACACGTCCACCGAAGGCCGGCAGCTGTTCTCTGGGGGATTCTCGTTGATCCCAACGACCGGACTCGCTGTGCCAACATCATCCGCATACCTGCGCAGGACCATATGCTTCCCGCCGGGGGCAATGAGCACGCTGCCCGGAAGAATCTGTTCTCCGTCTGCGGCTTCCCGGACGGAAAGCCTCGATTTCTGGTCCAGATGCTCCGCCAAGGAAGCGGTAAAGAGCGGCGGCATGTGCTGAACCAGCAGAATCGGCACAGGAAAATCGGCCGGGAGCCTCGGAATGACCTCCAGCAAGGCATTGGGCCCCCCGGTGCTTACGCCGATGCCAACAATGTCGAAGCGGCTGGGCGTCGACGCCATGCGCAGCGGTTTAGGTTGGCAGGGCACGATGGCCGGCACGGCCGATTCGGCCGCAGGAAGGACCAGGCTCATCGCAGGGAGCGCTCGCGCGATGGATCCCTGCTGAAGATTGATCCGGGTCTGGACATGCCGCATCAAGGGGCGAAGATTCTCCCTCAGCTCGCTCCGGCTGGCCTCCGGGTCTGTCCCGGTCGGTTTTCGCAAAAAGTCGATGGCCCCTTGTTCCAGGCAACGCAAGGTAATCTCAGCGGAACTCATGTTCGTGCCGCTGACCATGACCACGCTGGTGGCAGGGTACAGGCGGCGGATCTCTCTGAGTGTTTCAAAGCCATTCATTTCGGGCATTTCGACATCCAGGAGGACCAAGTCCACGGGGCCCTGCTCGAGCCGGGCCAGAGCCAACCGGCCATGGGGAGCCGTCCCAACGAGCACCGCACCGCCCAGGGACTCCACCACTTCGCTGAGGATGCGACGATAGACGACAGTGTCATCCACGATCAGCACTCTCAAGCGGTCATCGTTCATGGTTGGAATCCACAGAAAAATGGCGTGGTCGCCTCAATGTAGAACCGAAGCTGAGACGTTCTGGAGCGTATCGTCAATGAAGGCACGGATGCCCGAATGAATGGGGTCTCCATGGCCTGGATAGATCACCTTGGCCTGCAGATCCCTGATGCGCTCAAGGCTGTGCACATAGCACCGCGGATAGCTGCCCCCGGCATCTGAAATCCGGTAGAGGGTATCCCCGGAAAAGAGGGCACCTGTTTCAGGACAAAAGAGGCAGATGGAATCCTCGGAATGACCAGGGGTATGAAGCACTCTGAAATCCCTGTCTCCCAGCCGCAGCCAGTTCCCATCCAGAAGCGACTGGTCCACTCCCGGCCCCCCGCTATAGGCGAACACCTTGGGGTGGAATTGTTCGATGATGGCCTGGAGTCCGCCCACATGGTCGTAATGGCCATGCGTGAGCACGACCTGCGCTACGGCGCGCCTGCCGATCCCTTTCGGATGCTTCTCCATTTCGGCCAGCAAGTAGGCCAGGTTGGACGAGCGACTGGAACCGGCGTCCACCAGCGAATTGAAATCCCCCGTCAGGCTGGAATCGCTGACCACCCAGTAGAGGTTACAGCAGTAATCGCTTGGCTCATCGGGGTGCACTCTCACGATGCGCATGCAGCCCCCGTTCGCTTGCGGAACAGCTTCAGACCGGGTTCCACCTGCTCGAACTGGTACCGATTCTCCTCCGGAAGCTCCTGGAAGCCATCGAAAGCCAGATACCCCCCAGGACGCAGAGCCTGCCAGAACATGTCCACCACCCGGGGCTGGGAGGGTTCAGGGCAGTGCATGAGCACGTTCTTGCAAACCACCAGGGCGAAGCCTGTATCGATTGGCTCCAAGGTCAGGAGGTCGTGCCGGGTGTATTTGATGCAGTCCCGGAGGACAGCGGTGGCCTCGAACTGATCCTGGACGGGGGTAGGGACAAAGTACGTGGTCCGCAAGAGTTCCGGCACCCACATCAGGTCCTGGCGGTGATACTGCCCGCGCACGATCTTGGCCTCGAACTGCGGGAAGGCGCTTTCTTCCCGATCCGTCGCCATGATCCGCAGATTCCGGATGGCGAAGGGGCCTAGGCGCTCGGCAAAGATCATGGCAAGGGTATAGGCTTCCTCACCGGTGGCGCATCCGGCGTCCCAGATCTTGATCTCCTGCTGGGCGGAGGCCCAGGGGACCACTCGCGTCCCGATGGCGTCCAGGACTTCTGAATCTCGAAAAAAAGAGGTATAGGCCAAGCTGGATTCCTTGCGTGAGATGAGGGGAAGGAGTCTCCCCCTTCCCCTCTCATCGGGTGCCTACTCGTCAAACCTTGAACTTGCGCACGACACCCTGGAGCTTCTCGGCGAGTTTCGCCAGTTCCTTGGCGGCGGTATTGGTATCCCCGGCCCCACGGGTGGTGTCCTTGGCCTGGGTGCTCACCGCCACGACATTCCGGGCTACATCGTTCATGCCCTTGGCGGCCTCGCCCGCATTCCGGGCCACATCATTGGCCCCCGTGGCCAGTTGGTTGATGTTCCGAGCGATATCGTTGGCGCCCTTCACCCCCTCCTGGACATTCTTGGAAATTTCGTTGGTGGCAAGGGCCGCCTGGTTAACGTTTCGCGAAACCTCGTTGGCACCCCGGGCGGCATCTCCCACGTTCTTGGAGATCTCGTTGGTGGTGGCGGTCTGTTCCTCCACCGCCGCTGCGATGGTGCCGGAGATACTGTTGATCTCGTTGATGATCTGCACAATCTCGTCGATGGCCTTCACGGCCTGCTGGGTATTGCCCTGCATGCCTGCCACCTGGGCGCGGATGTCCTCCGTAGCTGAAGCAGTCTGCTTCGCCAGTTCCTTCACCTCGTTGGCCACCACCGCGAAGCCCTTCCCGGCCTCCCCCGCACTCGCCGCCTCGATGGTGGCATTAAGCGCCAGAAGGTTGGTCTGGGCGGCGATGCCCTTGATCATGTCCACCACCTTGCCGATCTCCTGGGCGCTTTCGCCCAGTTTGTCCACGATCACGGCCGTGTTGCTGGCGGACTGAGCGGCCTTGCTGGCCACCGTGGCCGCCTGGCCGGAGCTCTTGGAGACCTCGTTCAGGGAGACGGACATCTCCTCGATGGCCGTGGCCACTGAGTTGACAGCAGAGGTCATCTTCTCGCTGGTGTTGGCCACCACCTTCATGTTGGAAGACATCTGTTCCACAGCCGCACCCACAGTGCTCAGGTTCGCAGACACTTCTTCCGAAGCGCTGGCGACGGTTGTGGCATTGGCACTGATCTGCTCTACCCCGGCAGCCATGTTCTTCACATTAGCGGAGGCTTGTTCAGTGGCCGCAGCTGCCGTATTCGACTGCTGGGTCATTTGTTCTGCACCAGTAGCCATGACAGCGGATACCGAGGTCAATTCCTCGGAGGCGCTAGCCAGCGTGTTCGCATTATTTCCGATTTCGGCCACAGTCTGGGCCAGCTTGGTAGTCGTGTTGTTGACCGCGTTCCTCAGTTTCTGGAGATCGCCCTGGTAGTCCATAGAGATGTGGGCGGTGAGGTCCCCCTGTTCCATGGCGCCCATGACCCGCTGGACTTCGTTGATGGGCCCGATCACCCCATCCAGCGTGTCGTTGACGCCCTGGACGATCTTGCGGAAATCGCCCTGGTGCTTGGTGGCGTCCGCCCGGGTGGCCAGCTTGCCCTCCACGGCGGCCTTGGCCAGCAGGGTGGCGTCCGCCACCAGCGCGTTCACGGCGTCCACGCACTGGTTCAGGTTGTTCTTGATCTCGTTGAAGTCGCCCTGGTAGGCATCCGTGATCTTCGCGGGGATGTCGCCTTTGGAAATGCGATCCACGTAGCCCGCCGCCACGTTGAGGGGTCCGATCACAGCGTCCAGGCAGTCATCCACCCCCTGCACGATCTTGCGGAAATCGCCCTGGTGCTTGGTGGCGTCCGCCCGGGTGGCCAGCTTGCCCTCCACAGCAGC
>JFJP01037724.1_pt1 | contig 24488 bp, 8 predicted proteins | sample 431651 | NCBI WGS metagenome assembly JFJP01 (sample SAMN02602958, study PRJNA72255) | Microbial mat metagenome, whole genome shotgun sequencing project. | biome: fresh water; feature: sink hole; material: water; isolation source: purple microbial (photo- and chemosynthetic) mats found in...
CTAAATTTCCCTTTACATCTATCATTACATAACAGTATACGAATATTTTGAAACAAAAGGACGGTACAACGATTTGATGATACAATTGGGGTCGAAAACAAAGCTTCTGTTTTTTCTGAGCTTATCGCGTTTCAACCTATTGCTCCATTTTATCGAATTTTTTTCGTGTACAAAATTATCCAATAATGGATTGGATTCGGCTTTAATATCGGTATAGTTTTTTTCAATTTTATAGTTCAACCACCGTTTTCGTTCACTTTCGTATTCATCAATAAAAAATTGAGCTTTTTTTTCGATTCCTTTTTCTGAAAAGTCGTACGCCCATTCATCTCGGTTGGTTACATATCCATTCGATGAAATATGAAAAAGATTATTGGCGTTTTTTTCATACATAGGCAGTAAGGTATCAAAGTCGGGGTTTCCAATATTTATCCATATTCCTCTGTTATTGGGTTGAATCCTTTCAAACGGAATGCTTGCAAAACGGTTGAGTTGGCTCATATCTTTCAAAAATTCAATTTTTTCTATTTTATTTTCAGCTTCAACTTTGTAATAAAATATTTTATTGATATTTTGCAAATTCATAAACAAATCTTCTTTTTTCTTTACTAAAAAGATGATAGAAACTCCCACTTTTATATCAAACACATTTCCTTTTGCATTCTGTCCTTCGGCATTTATATCTCCCCCTAAATCAATAATATATGTAAAATTAAATTCTTTTTCAATAGATTTTCTAAACCCATCGAATCCGCGTGCATTGATGAACGAAGAATTGGAAACAAAACAAATAATTCCGTCTTCAGAGATTCGGTCGCTTGCCCAGCGAAAAAAACGGGTGTACATATCATATACTTTGTTTTTTTGCGCCTTGCTTTGCCGTATATATGTTTCTCTAATTCGTTTATCTATTTCGGTATAAACTTTATTTTTATTATTGTCGTTTTCGCTTTGTTGATTGGCATTGTACGGTGGATTTCCAATAATAACCGATATTTTTTTTTCGTTTTGTTTTATTATTCTTTCCAAATTTTCGGCAGTCATGGCATACAATTTTTGTTGTTTGCCCACAAATTCGAATCCCAAATTATCCAATGTATCCACAAAAACAATGTTTTCAAAGGCTTGGTATTCGTTCATTTTTTGTTGATAGGTAAATTCAATGTTCAAATTGGCAATGTAGTAGGGCAGAATAGCTACTTCGTTGCAATGAATTTCGTTTTGATATTTGTATTTGAGGTATTGCGGTGGAATGTGTTCAATAATTTCGGTGATAAATGTGCCCGTGCCCGTGGCAGGGTCAATGATTTGAACATTTTTTTCGGCAAGCGATTTATTGAAGTGTTTTTCAAGTAGATAGTCGGTACTTTCAACCATAAATTTCACAATTTCGTTGGGGGTATATACCACGCCCAAGCGGTCGGCTCCTTTGGGATTGTAGGCTTTGTAAAACGTTTCGTACACCACTTTCAAGAATTTTTGTTTTTCGTGATGGTTGTCAATCCGTGCTGCTTCGGCTTTTATAGCTTTGTAATAGCTATCAATGGCAGAGAGAGTGTTTCGGCGAACTGCTCCAGTGAAAAAAGTGTTTATCACCACTTCCAGTTCGCGGGCAATATTATTTTCGCGGTGAAAATGGCTGTCGCCAAAAACGGTATCGAAAATTTCGGCTGTAAGTATGTGTTGTATAAGCATTTCGCGAATGTCTGAAGCCGAAATTTCGGGATTGATACTTTCGCGGCAAACGTTCCAAAATTTTTCGCGCTGTATTCTAAAATCCACATTGTTAATGGCTTGCTCTTCTATCATCGCCCGCAAAGCCTCTACAATATCGGGTACATCTTGTTTGAATTTTTCAACCGCCGAATGAAATTCTTTTATCTCTGGTCGTTCGTAATCTACAAATTGAGTAATAATGGTGTGCAGAAAATCGGCATTGTCCATACTGCCACGCATTACTTCTACATCTTTTTGAATCAAAATTGCTATTTCCGAATTTTCGAAAAGAATGTTGAAAGTAGGGTAGCCCAGTTCAATTTTTTTCTTAATTTGTTCATCTAAATTGTCTTGCGGGTCTTTGCTTTCCCAATATCCATATTCCAGTGTATGAACATCTTTTATGGTTCCATCGGGGCGTTTGCGGTGGGGTAGTGCCGCGTTGGTGCGCGGCTCTACCGATATTTCATCTACCAATGTCCTATTTTTGGGCAAACAATATTCTTCAAGCAAATTGGCAAATGCTCGGCGCATACTGGTTTCGTTGCGTGTGCCACCAAAGCGTTTGTATTGGCTTATTTTGTTGTAGTAATTGTTTATTGCTTGTTTCGACATGATGTATCTTTTAAAATTTTCCAATCCTACCGCTTCAGCACCTTGGGGAGCACCATGTAGAACAAAAACCAAAGTGCCAAGGTTATAAATGTATAGATAACAGCAATTTGAGCTGAGGCTCCATAATCTACAAAAGCTTCGCCCCCCAGTATGTTTCCTTCGGCATCGAATGCGGCTTGCGGGTAAACCTTCACGGGCAAAATGAGCATTTTGTATATCCAAATTCCTACTATTGAGATTATCAGAACGTAATGGCGTAATTTCATGTGGATTGATTTTAATTTATTGGCAAATATAACGATTTTTTTAAAGATAAGATTTATTTGTATGTTTGAAGTATGTTTTTTGTATCAAATTATTCGTTTAAAATATCATGCGCCCTCTTTTCAACCAATAAAATCATACGACTATGTCATCAAAATTATTTTTACTCACGATTTCTTTTCTATTTGTTGCTATATTTTCTGCGTTTAGTCAATCTATTACTTCCGATAAAGTTATTTGCGAAAGTGCAGCCACCCTTAGTGCCGGAACCGTACAAGTAGGAAATGGAATCTGGACATGCAACATTCCCGATGTGGTTATTGCAAGTCCTTCGGCATTCCAAACGCAAGTTTCGGGGTTAAAAAACGGAGGCAATGTTTTTACATGGACATTTACTTCTCAAACAGGGGTTACAACTCAAAAAAATATTGTTCTCTCCTACTATGTTGCCGCTGCTACTGCCGGAGCCGACAAGGAAATTTGCTCCAATGCCACAACTCTCACTGCCACTTTGCCCACGTATGGCGAAGGGCGCTGGGGGCTTGCATCGGGGGGCGGAACTATTGCCAACAAGTCGCTCAATAACACCGATGTAACCGACCTCCGACCGGCAACCAATGTTTTTCGTTGGTTGGTTACAAACAATAATTGCACGGCATTCGACGACCTCGTGGTGGTAAACAATTCGCCCTCTGTGCCCGCTGCCATGGCGGGGCTTACGCTTTGTGTCAACCAATCGAGCCTAATTGCCCAAACTCCAGATATTGGAATTGGCAGATGGGTGGTACATTCGGGCACTGGCAATATTGCAAACGCAAGCATTGCATCTACCTCCGTTTCAAACTTGGGCAAGGGTAGCAACGTTTTTCGTTGGACAATTACTCAGGGCAATTGCTCTCTTTTCAAAGATGTAGAACTTATAAACTACGCAACCGAAGCAAATGCTGGAGTTGATGTGTCTATTTGCGAAGATTTTGTAACACTTTTTGCCACCAAACCCACCACTGCAAGCGGTGCATGGAGCATTGCAAGTGGCTATGCCGATTTTTCGAACGTCAATTCCACCAATCCGAATTTGACAAACCTTAAATCGGGAAATAACACTTTTCGATGGACGGTAACCGAAAACGATTGTACTGCCACCGATGAAGTTACCATTGCCAACAATGCGCCTTCGCAGGCATTGGTGAGTGCAGGTAGTTTTTTGTGCACCAACTCTACTCAGCTCAAAGCAGTTATGCCCACCATAGGTAGCGGAAAATGGACAATTGCAGCAGGTGGAGGATTGATTGCCAATTCATTAAGCCCGATAACAACCGTTTCGAATATACATTTAGGCGATAATACATTCCGATGGACAGTTACGTTTAACGGCTGCTCCTCTTTCGATGATATGGAATTTACCAACAACACCGTTTTTTCGAGCACCGGAACCGACCAAGTTATTTGCACCAACTTTTCACTCATTTCGGCACAATATAGCAGCGGAGCAAGTGGCGCATGGTCGTTGGTGAGCGGCATTGCAAGCATAGGCAATATGCTTTCGGCAGAAACCACCGTTACCAACTTGGGGGCTGGCAACAATGTATTTCGATGGACAGTTACCGGCGACGGCTGCACGGCTACCGACGATGTGGTAGTTACAAACAACCGTCCTACTACGGCTTCGGCTATGCAAGATTTAATTGTTTGCCAGTCGAGTGTAAACCTATACGGAAATCAGCCTTTGCAGGGAACGGGTGCGTGGTCGTTTACCAAAGGAAGCGGAAGTTTTATTTCGGCTGTAGATTACAACACCATTGCTAATAATCTGGCTACGGGCGAAAACATTATTCGATGGACTATCACCAAAGGCGATTGTACGTCGTTTGATGATGTGCTGATAACCAACAAGTTTGTACCCTCAAACGCAGGTACTGACGATGCCCTTTGCGGAACAGTGTACGACCTCAAAGCCAATACCCCTCCAAGCGGTTCAACAGGTACATGGACTGTAGTGAGTGGAAGAGGAAGCTTTGCCGATAAGAATTTGTACAACACGCGGGTTGCCAACCTTTTAGCCGGATTGAATACTTTTCGTTGGACGGTGGTGAGAGATAATTGCAGCTCTGTGGACGATGTGATGATAACCAACAATCAGATAAGTACGTTTGCCGGAGACGATAAAATGGAATGTACCGATGAGTCGTTTCTGTCGGCAACCGTTCCCACCAACGGCACAGGGCACTGGGTGGCTACCAATAACAATGCAATTATCGAAAATACAATGGCGTACATTACCAATGTTCGCAATTTGAGTTTGGGTGAAAATATTTTTCGTTGGATAATTGAAAATCAAGGTTGTACGGCTTACGATGAAATGTCAATTATCAATTACTCCGTGAGGGCAAATGCCGGAGCCGATATAATTGTGTGTAGCAATGTTTCGATAAATTTGAGTGCATCGAGCGCGTCGAATGGAGTGGGAGTTTGGTCTATCAAAGGCGGCTTGGTGAAATTCGATAACATAAATTCGCCAACGGCTTTATTATCAGAAATTAGCAGTGGTTCGAACACCCTACGCTGGACAGTAAAAAATCAGTATTGCGAGCAATACGACGATGTAATTGTATCGAACAATCAATTCTTTGTATATCTGTCGAATAGCGAAGTTTCGTGCGGTGGCAGTTACCAGCTTTCGGCTCCCGACCCGGGCAGTTTTGCCACTGGAGTGTGGACTGTAGAAGATAGTCCGGCAAGCATAGAATCGTCAAATTCAATAAAAACAATGGTGAATGGTTTGCGACAGGGCAACAACATTTTTCGATGGACTGTTACCCAAAAAGGGTGTTCAGATTCTAAAACCATCAATATAATGAATAATTTTTTTGAAGCCTATGCAGGTAGCGATGCTACTGTTTGTCAAAACCGCCTTCAGCTCAACGGCACATTGAGTGCTGAGGCTTTAAAAGCGGGTGTAAAAGGGTACTGGTCTATTTTGAGTGGAGGGGCATTGTTTACTGCTCCTTCGAATATAGTTACTGCAAAAGCCGATACGCTGCCCAATCCATTAGTTACCAATATGATACAGGGTAGAAACATATTTCGATGGACAATTTCGCTGGTTAGTCCCGATAGAACCTGCTCTGCCTACGATAATGTGGAAGTTATAAACAACACAGCACCGGTTTCGGCTGGCAAAGACCAGTTTATTTGTGTAGAAGAATCGTTTATGAATGCAGCCATGCCCCCATCGGAGGCAAAGGGGTATTGGACATCGCTGTCGAATAATCTGCTCATTCAAAATACTCTCAATCCTACAACCAAAATAAGCAATTTGAACAAAGGCGAAAATTTACTGCTCTGGACGGTGGAGTACAAAGGCTGCGTTTCGGTAGATAGTTTGATGATAACAAACAACTCATTTACGGTTTCTGCCGGAAACAATCAGGACGTTGTAAACGAAACGGGCAATGCCACTATCAGCGCAAGCCCGCTCACAGAGGGCGCATCGGGTACATGGTCGTTGCTTACGGGCAGAGCCGATTTTTCGTGTGGTGATAAAACTAAAGCCCAAACCAATGTGTGTAATTTGGGAAGTGGACAAAATGTGCTCCGCTGGACGGTTTATTGGAAAAACTGCAATGCGTATAGCGATGTGTTAGTCAACTACATAAGCCCCGATATGATGGCAAAAGTGTATCATGCAGAACTGCACACGTGCAACGATTCGATTGAAGTAGCCGCAATTCCTCCGCGCATTGGCGATAAAAAGTGGAAGGCGGCTTCCTATCTTTCGTTTAAAAACGATACCCTAACTACTACGTGGGTATATAATTTGAAACGAGGCAAAAACTTGGTGTACTGGACTGTAACCAAAAACAATGTGATAACCAAAGATAGCATTACCATTTATAACAATTCGTTCGACATAAATGCCGGAGTTGGGCTTCAATCGTGCGATGTACCCCTACAGTTGAACGCACAAAATCCTCTCGATGAAACGTATGTAGAAAATGTAGGCGAATGGGTGGGCTATGGTACTTTTAGCAATATAAACGACCCCAAAGCCACCGTAAGAGGCTTATGGGCAGGCGATAACGAACTTATGTGGAGAGTAAAACGCCGTAAGTGTACCACTTGCAATTATTGCATTGCTTCCGATACCTTGCATATTTACTACACTCCGCCACAGGATTTTGCAACGGTACTTTACAACGACATTGTTGCCTGCACAACTGACGAAAATATATCTGCCTATCAACCCATGAATTCTACCGGAAAATGGTCGGTAGTGCTGGGGACGGGAATAGTGCAAAACCCCGATGCCATCAACACAAAGGTAACAAACCTCACCATTGGTCGCAACCTGCTCCGCTGGACGGTGAAAGATAAAAACTGCACCACCTACGACACGGTGCAAATTGTGATAAAACCAGTTTCGGCAACTGCCGATATTACTCATGTAAATTGCAGCAACGACCCAATTGGCAAAATTCAACTCAAACCTACAGGCGGAACCGGAAATATTAAATATCAACTGGGAGAAGATACTGGCTATCGCGATAACGATGGGCTGTTTACCAATCTCGGTGCCGATGTGTATAAAATTTGGGCGATAGACGACAACTACTGCGTAAGCTATCTGGGTGAATTTGAGGTGAAAGGACAAGGCGGACTCGATGTGGGCGATGTGAAATTTTTGGGTTTCGACAATAACGATACCTCCAAGGGCAGGGTTGAAATTGTGGTCGAAAACGGAAAGTCGCCCTACTCCTATCAAATTGGCGATGTGGTACAATCCAATCCGGTGTTTATGAACCTTGGTCTCGGCGAACACATTGTGTGGATACAAGATGCCAATGGCTGCCGTATATACGATAGTTTTGTGCTTACAAATGAGGGAGTTGGCATTGATGATGTTTCGATGCTACACCAACAATCGGGATTTGAAATCTATCCGAATCCTGTTGAAAATTTAGCGATAATCAAACTAAAAAATCGTACTCAAGGTGTTGTTTGCATTGAAGTATATGACTTGATGGGAAAAAAACACGAGCAAGTGGTGAATCGTTTGTTTGGCGAAGGCGAATTTTCGCTTACGTGGAATAGTAGTACTTACTCCTCTGGCGTGTATTTCATTAAATTGATAACAGCCAAAGAAGTGGTGTACAAAACAGTGGTGGTGCAAAAATAAGTTGAATACAAAAAAAAGCCTCCCAAAATTGGGAGGCTTTGATGCTTATTTACTCAGAAATTGACTTAAAACTGTCAATTCGGATGGGGATAAGGCATAGAAAAATGCCAATTTTTGTTCAAACAATTTTCCTTGATATTTTCCGGAAAGGACAAAAATATACACTTCGCTTCCCGCTATTTTTGCAGGGTGCGTTTGCATTAAGTTAAATGTTTTTTGGGTGTATTTTTTTGATTTCCAAACCGTTTTCCCCTTCATGGTTTGAATAGAAACATTCACATTGGGCAAAATTGTATTCCAAGCAAAATGCACCGAATCGGGCGAAATAAAAATAGTGTGCTGATTTATAGGCAAAACAATAGGCAGAATTTTGAACACCAGAGAATCGGATTGCATACTTTCTTCCGATTTATAAATCAAACGGGCGATGTACGATTTGTTGTACTCCCATTTTTTTTCGCTCAATACATCAGAAAATGCAAACGAATTTTTGGTTGTTTCTGTTGAATGGAACATCACCTCTTCGGTAAGTAGGTTGAGGATAATGAGCTGAGTGGGTGATGGTGTGTTTTTCCACTCAAACGAAATTTCGGCTGGCTGCGAAAATTCGGCGTAGTGGGTATGAAAAATTGAATTACTATGAGGGAGATACCTAAGACGATTTTGATTGTTGTTTAGCGATTCGGATAAATAGTTTGGAACTACAAAATCGTTGATTTCCAGTGTTTTATCAAAATATTTTTCGAAGCATTCGGCAAACGAAATTTTCGACAATAATGACAGTCGAATCCATTTGGTAGATTTTTTGGTAGAAGTTTCGTAGAGCCTGAATGAGATAGAATTTTCCAACTGCAAGCTATCTAAGTGCATATCAGCACTTTCTATCATAAAACTTCTATTATCGGTTCGCCACGATTTCAGTTCGTCTTTATGCCCTGTTTCGCCACGTAGCACCACAATTTTGTTGAGTGCAATCGAAGTTTCGGCAATAATTTTATACGTTGCAAGTGTACTTCCGTGAAAATAAGCAACTAAAATCAAAAAAATAAGTAAGTGTTTCATTTCGCAGTGTTTTTGAGTAAAATCAATATATTTGCAAATTGCATAATTATTCACAAAAATAAATTTTTTATTCCGATTTTCAAAATATTGTGTATTAATTTTTATTATGAAAAAATTGAGTTTAAATATATTATTGATTTTTTGTATTTTACACATTCCTTTTTTTGGTGAAAATACATTTGGGCAAGTGAGTAAGCAATCGTCTGCTTTTGTTATCAACGAAAAGGGTAAACTACTGTTTGATACACACTTAGATTCTGCCATTGCTTGCTTTAAAATGGCGAATAGAATGGCTACCGACAAACACGACACCGTTTTGATGTACAAAACATTGGTTAATATGGGCTTGGCATATAAGCAAAAGAATGAATTGAATACAGCATTTCGGTATTTGACCGCAGCTCTGGAAAATGCACATTCCATCAGTCAGTTGGAAAAGGCACGCTTGTTTACCGATGTAAGCTCTACGCTGATACAGATGCGAAAATTTACCGATAGTGAGAAATATATTTTGGAAATCAATCGTATTTTACTTCAAACAAACGATTCAGTTGCTATTGTCGAAAATTTTGAGCAATTGGGCTTGGCGTATTTTGAGGTTGAAAAATATTACAAAGCAATAGAATATTACTCAATGGCATTAAGCTATTTGCCAGACAATTACAATACTACATACCAAGTAAACTTGTATTACAACATGGGTTTGGCATACCAAACGTCCGGACGATACACCAAAGCAAGCGAATACTTGGGGCTTGCGCTCCAACTTTCGCAGAAAATGGCATATACAAAGGGCGAAATTGCTGCAACCAACAACATTGCGCAACTGCTTATGGAAAGCGGCAACTCAACCAAAGCGGCAGAATATTTTAGCCACGCACTCGAATTGAGTGCAAAAAATAACGATTTCAGAAATGTGGCATGGCTTACCGCCAACATGGGCAAAGTGTATTTGGGAAAAAAACAGTATGATAAGGCAATTGCGTATTTCGAACGTGCCTTGAAAATACAGGATAGCATTGGCGATTTATCCAAAAACAAGATTATCACATACTTAAACTTGGGCGAAGCCTATTTCTTAAGCAGCAATTGGGAGAATGCCATGCTGTTTTTCAACCTTGCGGCTAAAGGCTTTAACGATACCGATAGCTCGGCTACTTATGCTAAAATACTGTATTACAAGGGGAAAATAAGTGTGAAAACCCTTCGTTTTAGCGATGCGTCACAATTTTTGAGACAAAGCATTGAATTGGCGCAAAAACAACAAGCAAAAAAATTAATTTCTGGTATTTATCTGGAATTGAGTGAATTGAGTGAATTGCAATCCGATTTTTTTCAATCGTCATTGTTTCTCAAGCAATATATTGCAATGAATGAGGAGATTTTTTCTGAAAACTTGGAAAATGAGCTTGCTATGCTTCAAATTGAGTACGAAACCTTTCGTAAGGAAGCTGAAATACAAAAACTTACCACCGAAACTCAACTTCAGTCGGAGCGAATGATTGCCCTCAAGCAACGCTACGGAGCGTTGATTGTGGGAATTGTGTTGTCGGTTTGTTTTTTAATTGCTATATCGTTGTTGTACATTTTAAAAAACAGAGCGTATCAAAAGTTGGTGAATAAGAATATTGAAATTGTGCAACACGAAGAGCGCATTAAACAACTCGAAATCAATTCGTTGAATGTAGATAACAATGCCAACCTTAGTCTGGAAATTGAAACCGAAAGTTTATCGCAAAAATTTAAAAAACTGCTCGAAACCAACAAGTTGTATGCACAAAAAGGAATCACCATTAACGATGTAGCCGATATGCTGGAGATAAACCGCACCTACCTTTCACAGGCTATAAACTCCGATTTGAGTACCAATTTCAATCAACTAATTAACGAATATAGAGTAAAAGAAGCCATCAGACTGCTCACCGACCCCAATCAGCAATTGTCTATTGAAGGCATAGCCATTTCGGTAGGGTTTTCGTCAAAATCATCGTTCAATCCAGCGTTCAAAAAATTTACGGGAGTTACACCTTCGTTTTTTAGAGAACAAATCGTTAATAAAACCGAAAATTTGCAGGCGTATTCATCAGTAGCATGATTATAAAACTTCGATTTGTTTCCCATCAAATCTGAGATGATTAATTGCATCAAGCCCAAGTAATGTTAATTCCAAAAATGCCACAAAAAGCAAAAGTTTCAAACTTCCCAAAAGTTTCAAACTTCCCGAAAGTTTCAAACTTCCCGAAAGTTTCAAACTTCCCGAAAGTTTCAAACTTCCCGAAAGTTTGAAACTTTCGGGAAGTTCAAGTCTTACAAACTCTTCTTATTCGATGTTTTGGGTTTGGTTCGGTATTTTACGTGTTCTTTGCTTGTGGCGGTGCCACCTACATAATCCACTCTAAACTCTACGCGGCGGTTCATTTGGTGTTTTAGTTCGTCGCAGTCCACGCCATCGGCACATTCGTTTTTGAGTTTGGTTTCGCCGTAGCCTTTGGTGGTAATGCGGTCGGCAACTATACCGTTCTTAATCAGATATTCTTTTGCCGATTTTGCGCGGTTTTCCGATAGTTTGATATTATAGTCGAACGTACCGCGGCTGTCGGTGTGAGCGCTGAGTTCGCCGCGCATTTCGGGGTATTTGCGTAGCAATGTGAGCAGCGAATCCAAATCCCACGATGCTTCTTCTCTGATATTGTACATATCGAAATCGAAATACACATTATACAGTTCGAAAATCATTCCTTCCTTCACGCTTATTTCGGAAGTAATTTGTGGAATAATTTCTTCTATAAATGTCAGTGGAATAGTCATTTCGATACATTGGGTGGTGTAAACCGTATCGAATGTCGAAAAACGGTGCCCGTTGTCGGTGAAATTCAGTTTTTTAGCCAGCACCACGTAGTTGCATTTTACATTCATGGGGAAGGTGAAATTGCCGTATTTATCGGTGGTGGCACTGTCCACTTCGCCTGTACATTTGTTGTAGAGTTTTACATTGGCGTTGGCAAGGGGTGTTTTGTAATTTTTATTGATTACTTTTCCGCAGATATATTCGTGTTTTTCGCCATAATCGTTGTAACCTTCGTAGAACGAAGTCGAAATCAATTCCAATTCATCATCTTTTGACGTTTTATCCAAAAACGAATAAATATCATCTTCCCCACTACGATTGGAAGTGAAATATCCGCTAATAAGTTCATTATCAACAATAAATCCAAAATCATCTTTGGGGCTGTTAATGGGTGCGCCGATGTTTACGGGGTCTTCCCAAATGCCAATATCGGTATTTTCGGCAACAAAAATATCCAAACCACCAATGCCGATGTGCATATTCGATGCAAAATACAATTTGCCGTTTTTGTGAATAAACGGAAAAAGTTCGTTTCCGGCAGTGTTTATTTTCAAACCCAAATTTTCTGGTGTTGACCAATTGGAACCGTCCCAATATGAGGCATATAAATCCATTCCGCCAAATCCGCCCTGCATATCCGAAGCAAAAACCAACACCGTACCGTCAGCCGAAATTGCAGGGTGGCAGCACGAATATTCGTTTGAATTGAAAGGAAGTTTTTCTAATTTTCCCCAACCGTTTGATACTAAGGCAGAACTGTAAATTTGCAAACGGGTGTTGTTTTTATCATCGTAACCGCGTTTCCGGTCTATATAGTCGTTTCGGGTGATAAACAGCTTGTTGTTGGCAGCATCAAAAACCGAAGGACCTTCGTGATAAATGGAATTGATATTGTCGCCAAAAGGTTTAACAGCCGAAGGGCTGTATGCAGAATCTTTCGCAACATAGTACAAATCAACGTAGTTATCCGAAGTCCACGCATCTTTTTTCTTATTTTCTTTTCGGTTCGAAGCAAAAATCAACCGGTCGTCGCCCCAATACGAAGGGCAAAAATCCAATTTATCCGAATTGAAATTCACAGGCGTAATGATTACATTTTTTTCTTCCACACCCTTTTCTGCCACTTTTTTGCAGTAGCGTGCCATCATTTTGGCATTCGCCACATCGTACTGAGTGGGGGCAATTGCCGAATATTTTTCGAACCAATTTGCCGCCTGAGCATATTTTTCGTTCACCAGCAGCATTTGTGCGTAAAACAGTCGGCATTCGGGTAATGTGCTATAATTCACCGCATTGGCAAACCATTTTTCGGCTTCAATAGATTGTCCGTTTAAGCGATACGAATTGGCTAATTTGAAAAGTGCATCACCATTTTCCGGCTCTTTATTGACAATTTTTTGGTACTTTTTGATTGCTTCCTGAAAAGCCAGATTATTGTAGTAATCATCGGCTTTGAGCATGAGTTGAGCATCTGCCGGTAATACAATATAAAGCATCAATAAGTTGAATATCAAGTATTTTAATCCATTTTTCATAGTTCCATTTTTTTTAATTAGTTATTGGTATGCAAACAACTTTCCCCCAATTATTCATTTTTCATTTTTAATTGTCCATTAAAAATATCGTGGGTGGTCTAAACCGCGTGGTTTTTTACCAAAATCAACCGAAAGCAAAATTTCGTGCGACCCCTTGTTGTAAAGATGTAATTTAGTGAGTGTTATATCGTAGGCATAACCAATGCACAAGCGGTTTTTGAAGAACAATTCCACCATAAAATCAAACGAATCGCCTGTGCGGTAGGTGGCACCCAGCAAAATGGTGTTTTTGAAAATTGCGCTTACATTCAGGTCGGCTTCAAAGGGTGCGTTGGGCGTGTATTTCAGCAATGTAGCGGGTTTCAACAGAATATCTTCGTTGATAGGAATCAACATTCCTCCCATTGCATAGTAATGCCGTTTTTGTTTGGCAGCCGATTCGGTGGCAACGCTGTTATCGCCAAAATCAAGCTTATTTTCAATCATTTGCGGAACCGAAACACCTACATAGAATTTTTCGGTATCGAAATACACACCTGCGGTGAAGTTGGGCATAAACAAATCGTTGTTGGTGTATGGAATGCGGATATCCATAGGGTCGAAGGGCGTAGAATTTTGCCAAAGCATCTGATAACGAATAAATTCGCCACTCAAACCCATTGCCAAACGGCGGTTTTTTCCAAAATCAATCCGGTAGGCATAACTCAACTGAATACTTTTGTAATCCGAAATTCCAATCTTATCGTGAAACAACGAAATCCCCACCCCCGAAGTTTCCCTAAAAATAGGGGTATGTACACTGAATCCCAGTGTTTTGGGTGCACCATCAAAACCCGTCCACTGGTTGCGGTAAATCATATTTGCCACCAATCCATCGCGGCTTCCGGCATACGCAGGATTCTGAAACAAAGTATTGCAAAAAAACTGCGTAAACATAGGGGTTTGCTGGGCATATCCACCAACAGATAATACTGTAAATAAGGTAATTAAATATATATTTTTCATCTTTCAAATGTTTTAATTGTTAATTATTGAAGGGTACTACCCTTTAAAAGGGTAGTACCCTTGTATTTATCTGTACAATGTGAAATAGCCTTTAAACACCGCTTCACCGTTTTCGCGATTTAGCAAGATAAAGAAATACGTACCGTCGGGTAAGTCTTCTTCTTTGTACGTACCCTTCCAATCGTTCTTATAATCAACAGAATGATAAACCTCTGCCCCCCAGCGATTGTAAATGTACACCTCATTTTGCGGATAATTTTCAATGCCTTGTATCACAAAATTATCGTTTATACCATCGTTGTTTGGGGTGATAATATCGGGTATAAATATCTCAGTACCCACCTTAACAAACACATTTGCGGTGTCGCACATGGTTGGGCAGGCATCTAAGCACAAACGGTATGTAAACACGTCATTACCAAGGAAATCGTAGTTTGGCATATAATCAACGGTGTAATCGCTGTTTACATTTACCATAGCTTGCAACGGATTGGCAACTATGCTCAGGTGCGTACCCTGTTGATATACTTCATCGTTGATTGTCAGGTCTATACCTTCAAGCGTTTTGTTGGCGTAGGTTTCCAATTCATCGGTATTTGCCACCGGCATTTTGCTTGTGGCAACTATCAATTCATCGGTTGAGAAGTTTGCGCATGCGCCATTGCTTATAGTCCAAACAAAATGATACGCCATACCTTCTTGCAGGTTGGTAATAATTGAGTTCGGGTCTTCTGGGCTAACTATCAGCACATTGTCGGGCGATGTCCATAAACCGGTGTATTTCGGATTTTTGGCAGTCAGCCTTACTTCACGGTCAGATGCGCACACCACAAAATCTTCACCGGCATAGGCATTGTCCAACGGTATTTGGTTTATTACAACCTCATTTATTGGTGAAGCATCTGATTGACAGCCATTTGTACCAATCGAAAGCGAATAAAATCCGTTATTTGCCATATCAGCCGTTTCAAACGAAAGGATTCCGCTTGTGGTGGTAACTTTTTCGCCATCGGGCAAAGTCCACACATAAGTATCGGCTATGGTGTTGGTATTCAGCACCAAACTACTTCCTTCGCACACTGGCGAATTGGTTTTCAAAATAGGCACTTCGGGCTTTGGTTTCACACTTACCTCTGTTAATTTTACTTCCGAAGCGCAACCACTGCGAACAATTGACAATGTGTAAGTTCCAGCATGTAAGCTACTTACATTTCTAATCGCTGGTGGATTCTGAACCGAAGCCTCAAATCCATTCGGACCCCGCCATGTGTAACTATCGGCATAAGTGGTGGTACTCAAAATCAATTCACTGGCTTGGCAAACCACAAAGTTTCCGTTCATATTCGGTGCTGGCAAAATATTGTTGATAACTGCCTGAGTAGGAATTAATTCCGACACGCAACCGTTCAACTCAGTTTGCAGATAGAACGTATGAGTTCCGTCTGTCAACCCTTTTACGGTTTCGTTTTTATTGGTCGAAATCAATTCTTTGGGCGAATTATCGTTAAACCAATGATATTCAGCACCTACCACTTCGTCGGCAATAAGTGTAACATCGTGTCCCGAACAAACCGGACTGCTATTTTTTGCAATCGCTCTTGGAATTGGATTGATTATCACATTCACTGGTTCCGAAAGTTTTGAGAAACAGCCCTTTTCGTTTTGTATGCGCACCCGCCACAATCCGGCATCGTAACGCTCTGCGGTGGTTGACGGTATGGTGGTTTGGCTGCTTACTGTCCACAATAAGGTTTCATCTGGTTGATTTCCAAACAGTTTCTCACTATCGCCATCGGGACCAACCCACTGATATGATGTGGCAACGTATTCGGTTTTCAACTGAATAGCATCACCGTAACATATTGGACTATTGGTAATTACAACAGGTGTGTTGGGCTGTTCGTTGATATTAATATTCACTATCTGAATGGGCGAAACACAACCTTTGGTTTCCACCTGCAACTGATAGTCGCCTTTGTTATTGAGTGTTACTGGTTGAATAGGCTCTGGATTTTTCTTATTCGATGTAAAACCGCCGGGTCCTATCCACAAATACTTATCTGCCTGAGCAGTAGTCGAAAGGATTAATTTATCACTTTCGCAAAGTGTTAAGGCATTTGCTTGAATGTCGGGAAGAGCAGGTATTTTATTTATTTCGATATAAATCAACTGCGACATAAGCGATGTACAGCCGTCAACTTCCACATTTACACCGTAAGTGCCAGTATAATCGGAACTTAAATTGGTTAATATTTTGGAAGGTTCGCTGGTGCTAAACACGCCTTTTGGCGTTTGCCAATGGTAACGAACATAGTTTCCGGTGTACCCATCAACACTCAATTCCAACACTTCGCCTTCGCAATACGGTGCTGTGGTTGCCAATTTTGGCGTAACTACTGCATTGCTTATATCCACTATATTCGACACACTCAACGACTTACAGCCTTTGGCATCTTCCACTATCAAATTGTAAATTCCCGCATCGGCTGCCACTGCATTTGCAAGCACAGGCTGCGAATTGCTTGATACAAAGTTGTTTGGACCTGTCCATTTGTAAATGTAAGGTGTGGCACCTCCAGTAACGTTTGCCGTCAGAATGATGTCCACATCGCCTGCCGAACAATCCAATTGTACATCTGAAAGCGAAATTTTTGGTATTTCGTTTACAGTTACCGTTGTAAATGCCGAATTTGAATAGCAACCCTCTGCGTAAATTTTCAATTCAAAAGTATGAATACCTACCGACAAATCGCTCAAAACCGGTTTTTGTTCGGTAGCTATCAATTCACCTTTTGAGTTATACCATTCATAATCAGCATCTTTTATTAAGTTTGCCGAAAGTTGAACCGTGGTGGCTGCACAAATATTTTGAGATGTTCCGGCAATTGACATAGGTATCGGGTGAATTTCAATCAAACTGTTTTCCGAAATATCAGATACACAGCCGTTTGCGTTGGTTGTTACCACTCTCCAGTTACCTGCCTGATAGTAGGTGGAAGTAATCGGAATGCTGATTTCATTATCTGATGACGTGCCGATAATTTCGCTGCCATCGGGCGACAACCAGCGGTATTGCGAAGCACCAGCGTAGGTTTTCAGCACCAACGCCTCATTTTCGCACAGTGGCGCATTGTTCAGTATCGAAGGTTTAGACGGTTTCGGACTCACATTTATCGTCATATAAGTGCTAAGTGATTGACAACCATCAATTTCCACACTCAAATAATACCTTCCGGCATTCACCAATTGCGAATTGGTTATCACTGGCGGATTTTTCGATGTCGAATAGTAGCTGTTGGGTCCCGTCCATTCGTATTTGTCGGCTTCCACCACCGGAATTATTTCGATAATTCCCCCTTCGCAAACGGTAAAGTTGGCTGGCATAGCGGGTGCTTGCAATTTGGCATTCACTGCAAGTTGTGTTGATGCTGCTGGCGAAGTACAACCTAAAACAGTGGTTTTCAGCCAGTAAGTATAATTTCCATCGGCAAGACCTGCCACCACGGGATTTTGTTCCATCGAAACCAAGTCGCCGCTGTTGCCGTACCACATATACACCGCATTGCTTATGGTGTTGCCATACAATTGAATAGGTTTGCCCGAACATACATCGCCGCCATTCATCGGAAGCGACAATGGTATTTCATTGATAATCACATCGAAAGGATACGAAATATCCGAAATACAGCCGTTGGCATCTTCTACAAACAACTGCCATGCCCCATCTTGATACAAGTTGCTGGTTTGCAATATGTTGATAGATGAAGAAGCAATAGTTGAAGTGCCGTCGGGTGCAAGCCAAGTGTATTTGCTTGCTGAAGCTATGGTTCTCAAAATCAGATTTTCGCCATCGCAAATAGCTGTTTCACCGGTAATTACAGGTGTTACAGGTTTTGCATTCACCAATACCGAAAGATTGGCAAGTGAAGAGCAAATTCCGTTTTCGGAAATTACTTTTACTGTGTAATCGCCTGAATAATCAGGGGTTACATTCAATATCGAAGGATTTTGCTGATTTGATGTGTAACCATTCGGACCTTCCCACTGATACGAATAGTTGCCCGAAACCGTTGGTGTAGCGGTGAGTTGCAATTTATTCTTCTCACACAAAACGCTGTTTCCACCCAAAGTTACCTGCGGAATTGCCGTTACAATCACCTTGCGATTTACCGATTCGGGCGACTGACAGCCATCAACATTTACATGAAGGCTGTAGAATCCGCCATCGTTTAAGTCCACATTCGATACCGAAAGTTGTGGTATTGAAGTAGTTACAGTTCCGGTTGGGGTTGTCCACATATACATAACGGCAGAACCCACATAGCTACTTGTGGTAAAGAGTTCTAAATCACTGCCTTCGCACAAAGGTTCAGCTATGCTGATGTCGGGTACCGAAACCACATTCGATATTTCGACCGTTACCGATTCAGTAACCGATTGACAACCAAAGTAATCCGAAACAGTTACCAAATACGTTCCGGCATCTTTTGCCGAAGCACGAACCAAAATCGGGTCTTCCTGAGTGGAAGCAAAACCATTTGGTCCCAACCAAGTGTAGTGATAAGGTGATGAACCACCTGTAACACTGATATTTAACATCAAATTGGTATTTCCTGTAGCACAATTCAACGTTACATCGGGTGCGGTAATTTGCGGTATATCATTCACTGTTACAACGGTTTGCAACATTGGCGATACGCAACTACCCGACTGAACCGAAAGGTTAAAAGTATGAACACCAATTGCCGGACTAATGATAGTTGGATTCTGCGTTGTGGCAACCAAATTGCCGTTTTCGTACCACAGATACGTATTTGTGGCACTGCCCGATGCCGATAATTCAATTGATTCATTCGGACATACTGGAGAATTGCTTGACAATTCAGCCGTAGGTATCGTATTGATTGTTACGCTGATAGGTTCAGAAATATCCGAAACGCAACCAAAGGCATTTTCGTACATTACTTGCCACAAACCAGCTTTATAAGCAATATTTGTCGAAGTAATTGTAGTTGAATTAGTTGCAGTTGTCAGAGCTGGATTGCTCATCACCATTGGTGAATCGCCATCGGGTCCTATCCAACTGAATTTCGTTCCAATCGAACCGGTTTGAAGTATTAAGTCGCTACCATTGCAAATAAATGAATTACTGGTGATTACAGGTTTTTGAGGTTTTGGATTCACCACTACTTTTACTGTAGTAGAAGCCGAACCGCAACCATCAATTTCTATTGCCAAAGTATAATCACCGGCATTTGAAATTGAAGCCACAATTGCCGCAGGATACTGTAAATCAGATGTAAAGCCATTTGCACCTGTCCAACGGTATTTATCAGCTTTAGTTGGTGTGGTTAAAATGATTTCATCACCTTCGCACACGCTAAAATCTGCCGGAAGTTGTGGTGCTGCCAATACCGAATTTATCATCACATCTGTTGATTGTGGCACTGATATACAGCCGTTTGCACTTATCACTAAATGATATTTGTGCGTTCCGTCTGCCAAATTGGTTAGTATCGGATTTTGTTCTGTCGAAATCAATGTACCCAAACTGCCCGAATTATCTGTGTACCAACGATATGCGGCATTCGGCACTGAATTTCCAAACAACTGCACATCGGTATTTGTACAAGCCGGACTGCTGTTGAGTGGAATGCTTATGGGTACTTCGTTCACTATCACTGCAATAGGTTCAGAAACTTCCGAAGCACAAGCCAAAGCATTGCTCAATTGCAATTTCCAACTTCCATTTCCATAAACTGCACTATTTGAGGCAATTCCGATGGAAGACGCACCGATAATTTTGCTGCCGTTGGGGGCAATCCACGTATAAGAAGTTGAGGTAGAAATGGTTTTCAGTACAATATCTTCCCCTCTGCAAACAGGTGAATTAGTGGTAATGACTGGTTTTTCGGGTTTGGGATTAACGGTTACTGCCGCAACGGTTTCAACCGAAATACAGCCGTTGATTTCCACTTTCAATTTATAATCGCCTGAATGACTTGTATTTACATTGCTTATAACGGCTGGTTCACGCAAATTGGAATTAAAACCGTTTGCACCTGTCCAGTAATATTTATCGGCATTGGTCGTGGTTTTCAATACAATATTTCCACTTTCGCACACCGCAGCGGCAGTTGTAATATTGGGTGCTGCCACTATGCTATTCACTGATACATTGGTGCTTACCGCAGGTGAGCTGCAACCGTTCACCACAGTTACCAAATGATATACATAGTTTCCACTTGCCAAACCTTTGATTGTGAGGTCTTTTTCTGTCGAAACTCTATTGTTTGGCAATCCGGCATTATCGTCATACCATTCATATTGAGCATTTTGCAGGGTATTTCCGTAAAGTGTAACATCGGCACCCGCACAAACAGGGCTACTGTTTGAAGGCAGAGCCTCAGGTATTTCGTTGATAATTACTGTTTTAGGTTCAGAATAATCCGAAACACAACCGCTTGCGTTCACTGCCTGAATTTTCCAACTTCCTGCCAAATACAAGGCATTTGCCGAAGGAATAACAAGCGGCGAAGCCGAAGTTGTTACCGTTCCGTTGGGTGCAGTCCAGCGAATAGTTCCACTTGTGATGGTGCTAATTGTCAAAGGATTACCCTTACAAATTGGCGAATTGCTTGTCAAAACAGGTGTAGCTGGTTCTGGATTTACAGTTACGCTTATCAAATCGCTTGAAGTACAAACACCTTTGGAAATGGTTGCTGTATAATCACCTGAATTATTGATAGTTGCAACATTTATCACCGGATTTTGCTGATTCGATACAAAACCATTCGGACCTGCCCATTGGAAGGTTACACCCGCATCGGTGGTAAGTCCATTTAGTTGAATATTAGCACCTTCGCACACTGCCCCTGCCACTGTTGCATCTATTGTCGGTATTTTGTTTACTTCGACATATATATTGCCCGAAACATCTGAAATACAGCCATTTGAATTGATTTGTACCGAATAGTTTCCATTATCGGTTAAAGCCACTGAATTGATTACCAATTGCGGAACGCTTGTTATCACTTGTCCGTTGGGGGTATTCCATTCATAATCAACATTCTGACTGTAATAAGCCTGTGTTTTCAATACCATACGCTGATTTTCGCAAAGTGCTGGTATTGAGCTTATTTCGGGTGTTTCAGGTATCGAATTGATTCCATTTACCGAAACTGTTCCGCTGTTTTTGCACGTTCCATTTGTAACTTCCACTGTATAAGCGCCATTGCTTATTTCAGAAGCATTTTTCACGACAACCACTTGTCCTACTGCAAAGAATGCGTTTGGTCCTGTCCATTTGTATTCGTGGCTTGGGTTTCCACTGGCAATCAAGGTAATATCGCCACCATTGCAGGCTGGAGTGAGGCTGTAGGTATAAATTGGTGCTGGAGCAGCAGGTATTTCATTTACAGCTATATAGGTTGAAGGCGATTGCAAAGAAACGCAGCCGTCAACGTCCACCCAAAGCGAATAATATCCCTCATCAGCAACCGTAGCTGGATTGACTATCAAGCCGGGTGAAGTGGTTACTTTGCCACCCGTTGGTGTTATCCAATTGAAATTCACCACACTACCATTGTACGATGAAGTGCTAAGGTTGATAAATTCACCTTCGCAAACCCCTTCGGGTTGCGAAACAAACGGTGTTTCGGGATACGGTTTTATTGCATTGATGCTGGCTGCCGCTTCGTTGGTACAGTCGCCATTGGCAACTTTCACCAAATAACTGCCATTGTCGGTTACATCGGCATTAGGTATCGCAATGTTCTGAGTGGTAGCCACAAAGCCATTCGGTCCCGACCAAGTGTAAACATCAGTGGCATTGCCATCAATTGTTATCGAAAGCGTTCCACCTGCGCAATACGAAGGTGCAAGACTGTAATCAATTACAGGATTGGGATTTACGGGCGTAGCATCAACTTTTACATATTTTTCGGGCGACCACAGCGATGGGCAACCATCAACCGTAACCTGTACCGAATAATTTCCGGTTTGAGTGAGGGCAGCCGAAGGAATAATGTACGATGCCACTGTGGATTGAGCCGTTCCCACTGGGGTTGTCCAATCGTAAGTTACTGTATTTCCGGCATATTCGTAGGTAGAAAGTTCCATAACTTCGCCTTCGCACAATTTTTCATCGGCAGTAAGCATGGGCGTTTCCGGTATCGGCAAAATGCCTGTCAATTCTATCGTTCCAATATTTTCGCAAATATTATTGGTAACTTTCACCGTGTAGTGTCCGTTGTTTGCCTGAGTCGCTTTATTAATCGAAGGATTTTGTTCGGTTGAGCTAAATCCGTCAGGTCCAGTCCATTGATAATCGAATGTTGGATTTCCGGTTGCCAACAGCGTTAATACACCACCTTCGCACATCGGATTCAAACTGTAACTTGAAGCTGGAGCCGGATTCACCGGATTTTCAAATACTTCCACTTCAGTTTCAGCAGAGGGTAATGTCCAACAACCGTCAACATACACTCTTACATTGTATTGACCTGCATCACTACTAATTGTTGATGACGATTCAATCAAAGAAGGAATGTTGGTGGTTAATAAACCTTGTGGGGTATTCCATTCAAAGAAAACGGTTTCGCCTTTGTATTCCTGCACCACAAGTTCCATCAAATCGCCTTCGCACAATTGCTCAATCGGTTCGATGGTAGGGGTAGGTGGTGCATCAGATACGCCCACAACAGCTGTTACAGGCTCTGATATACAGTTGTTTGCATCAGTTACCAATACGGTATATGAACCCTCATCGGCAGACCAAACATTGGGCAAAGTAGGCTCTCTATCCACTGAGTAGAAATTGTTTGGACCTACCCAGTGATACAAGTAAGGTGGTGTTCCTGTTTGAGTGGAGATAGGAATTGTAATATCATAAATTCCATAGGCACATTCCACGTTCATATCGCCAACTGTTACCGTTGGGCGTGGCATTATCACCACATCGTGGTCGGGTGCCGCACCGTAAACGCAACCATTTATCGTAACTTCTAATTGATACGCACCATCGTGAGGCACATCGCAGTTGGGTATTGAAGGATTTTGTTCATTCGACCCAAAACCATTCGGACCTGTCCAACGATATGTTGCACCTTCAAAGAAATGTGCCCTCAAATTTAATTGTTCGCCCTGACAAACCGGTGTATTGCTTTCAGCAGGTGGAATAATAATTTGCGGTTTGATATTGGCAAATACAGGGTCTGAACTCTCAGATTTACAACCTGTTATGTTGTTTGTACATTCTACTTGCCACCAACCGCCATCGTAAGCATCGTCTCCCGCTGGTATGGTAGTTCCACTTACTGTGCCTCCGGACCGTCGGGACCTATCCAATGGAATACGCCACAAGCCGAATTGGTTTGTAAAATTAAGTCATCACCATAACAAATTGCGCTAACAGGTTGAATTGTTGGTTTATCTGGCTTTTCGTTTATCTCCACTGTAACTGTTGCAGGATGCGAAACGCAACCGTTGGTAGTTATCACTAAAGTATAATCTCCGGCATCTGCCAAAGTTACAGGCGAAATGGTGTGCGGTAATTTGGCATGAGATGCATAGCCGTTCGGACCTGTCCACGTATAACCATCGGCTTGGGTATCGGTATAAATTCTGAACAAATCGCCCTCGCAAAGGGGTGTTGTTACAAAGATGTTGGGAGCGGCAGCCGTGCTATAAACGCTGATAGTTACACTTGCCGCTGACGACCAACAGCCGTTTTGCTCAATTTGCAAATGATACATATCGCCATCAATTGGCTTTTTGATGATTGGATTTTGTTCGGTAGATACCAATAGATTACCCAAGTGGTCGGCATACCAACGATATTTTGCATTCGGTACTTCGTTGGCAAACAGTTGAATGTCGCTTCCGGCACATATCGGGCTACTAATCAAAGGCAAGGATTCTGGCAAATCGAAAATTACCACCTCTGCCTCCCCTTCTTCGGAAGTACAACCCTGTGAGGTAGTGCAACTTACACGCCATTTGCCTTGCTGATACAAGGCATTGCCACTTTCAACGACCAATTTGCTTGTTTCATTGACTGAAACCGAACCATCTGGAGCTACCCAGTGGTAACTTGCATAATGTGAGGGACTTGCAGTCATTACAAGGTTTTCGCCCTGACAAATTGTGGCATCAGAGAAAACCGTTGGTGTAACTGCACAATCATCAACGCTAATTTCAAATGAAGCCTCAGCCGATGCACAACCTTTGTCGTTGTACGTTTTCAGTGTATAAATTCCGGCAGTCG